>Ga0123355_10011517_pt1 | contig 13637 bp, 5 predicted proteins | sample TergutEmb28metaG_3_FD_89872 | JGI IMG/M metagenome (GOLD analysis project Ga0123355, IMG submission 89872) | Embiratermes neotenicus P1 segment gut microbial communities from Petit-Saut dam, French Guiana - Emb289 P1 | ecosystem: Host-associated > Arthropoda: Insects > Digestive system > Gut ...
AAAAAATTATATTCTAAAAAAAATTAAAAAAAAAAAAAAAAAAAAAAAAAAAAAATTTTTTAATTTTTGAAATTAAAAAATTAAAATTAATTAGGTTTTTTTTTTTTTTTTTTTTTTGTAAACTTTCTTAAAACTGTATTGTCTGAAAGGGAAGAATTTTGAAATTTGAAAGGTGCAAAAATTACCTGCTACGCTGTAATTTTACGTCCAACAGTTTCAGTAGTCATAATGTTAAGTCGATAAAGAACATTAAGTTGCTGCATTAGTGTGACATTAAATGGATGACACATTAAGGGATGTTTTGAAACCACGAAATGCTTATTTACAAAATATCATTTTTCAAGATCGACAACTCTTCCACACTACGTGGTTTAAAATACATGAAACCATATCCATTTACGCCCAATATGCACTGTTAAATCACCTATAATATTACAAACTACAGACGATTTACGTGAAAGGGGTTATCAATAGCGAAGATGACGAAGATGGTTATGATTATAATCAATACATAATTTGTAACTGTTTTTGTTCACCAAAAGTATCAGGTTAACAAACCATGGCGTTCTACAATGATTAAATATAGGACAATGAGGTAAATACATATAACACAGATGTGAAGCGAAATGGGAAATGGATAGAGAGATATCCACTCGCAATACCTCAGACAAGTCACTAGTATTCGCAGATGAAATTTAGTCAAATACGATATGAATTCGCGGAAGGGATTATTTCATAGTGACAACTCGAATTTACAAAAGACAACATTTCTTTTGACAAGTTGAAAACTTTAAAACCTCAAAGAAGGACACACCTCTTTGGGACTTGATTTTCAGTGTATATAATATACCTGCATAACAGGCGTACATTGAAACTATTCCCCTGTTAAAATTGATCGAAGGATATTTGTCGAACAGAATAATCCTTGTTATCAACATGTTACCGGAACACTAGTTGGCTTTTGATCCTGTTATTTTTACATTTATTGTTCATATATTGCTTTTCTTCAAGTGACAATGACGCTCCAAACCATGTTATTGGCTTTGGCGCTGGTGAACATCATCGGGCCGACAGCCGGCATAAAATACAGTCGGTGCCAAGTGGTCACACTTTTAAGAAACAATGGCATTAACACTAACATTCCATACTGTAAGTACAGCAACTTCCTAAAAATTCTCACTTAAAACTGATCTTTAAAATATACTGTGATGGTGTGGAATTGATTAATCATGCTCACAAGAAAAATTGCGGGTAAGGGGTATTCTAAACAGAGCAATATAACTTCGGGTTTCTTAAAAGGTGGAATATGTGACAAGAATGAAAACGTTTCATGTACTACACACACACACACACACACATATATATATATATATATATGGCAGGTTTATCATTCACTTTACTTAATTAAATCAACTGAAGTACTGGAGCACTGTTCTCTTCATCGTTATGTGTGAACTCAAAATCAGATAGAAATTCATTATGACGTGTGATGTAATCCGGCCTGTCTGTGTCGACCTTAGTGTATTAAGCTGCGTTATATCAACCTTAAATCTCATTTAGTTTATACCGATATTCGTATGCCAGTTTTTTCGGATATTTCCCTTCATTTCTCGTGACATTTTCGGCTTTGATAAATCTTCAAAAGATTTTGTTTATAACATTTAAACATTATGTTTTCCCACTTTTATTAGAAACACATTGAAATATACTGTTTTGTGATTTGTACTATTGTAAATGGAACGTAACTGAATTATCTTGGCAAAGCCCGAAGAATATACGAAGTCTGCCAAATTTCAAAGCATGTTTTCCTCCTGATGTTTGTAGAATTACGACATGAACCTAAAGAAAAACCTGGCATGGTGCGCCTTCGAAATGGCGGTGACATCTATTAAATGTGTTACTGTAATAGCCACTCTTCAAAATCGGCTTACCCTAGAGAACATATTTAAAAATAATATATTGAACTGGCCTGTTTAAAACGGAGCGAGGAATTGGAGGAACTATTCTTTCGAACAGTAAAACTGGATTTACAGGCGATCTTGCCAAACACCGGTTGCACTTCCTACTAAACCGGATGTTCAGGTTACATCTTATTTTGAAAAGTGTTTTGATTTTGATGTCGAACACACAGCTTTGTTCACAGCCTTTAAAATTTTTCCCAATAATTCTACAATTCTCTGCAAGGAAGTTAAAAATAAAAAAAAAATTAATATACCACAAACAACAAAATACTTCACGCTGACGGAAGAACAAAAGTTGAAGTTGTTCGAGAACAGGGAACTGAGGAATATATTTGGGCCTTAGAGGTACGAGTTAAGTGGCGACAGGAAAATATTATACAAGGTGGAGCTTCTTTATTTGAAACCCTTACCGGTTATTAACGGATGAAATGAGAAACTGAGATAAGCGGGCATGCGAAACGTGTGGTGGAGGACGGAGTTGGATAAAGACCACATAGAAAGACCTAGGAATAAACGGGGGATGATATTACAACTAATGTGTAATTAAATCGTTTTGAAGAGCGAGGACTGCGTTCATCAACGCCAGGGTAGGGTGATATAGCTGTTATTTTGAAGCCTGTAATGAACTTTCGGATTTCCATACAATGCGGGGAATTTCTTTACTTTCTAATGACATTAGATTTCAAACGAAGTGTGCTGTGTGGAGATAGTTACTTGGTTGGTTGGTTGGTTGGTTGGTTGGTTGGTTGGTTGGTTGGTTGGTGGTTGGTTGGTTGGTTGGTTGGTTGGTTGGGTACTTGTTGCTATTACAGTAATACAAATCATATTCATATGTATATTCACCTCATCTAAAAACGAAACACATACGCACATACACACAAGCGCGCGCGCGCACACACACACACACACACACACAGATATATATATATCCTTAATCACAAATTGAAGATATCATTAATCAAAATTATTAGTCGTGCCTTTACCCATAAAATCGATCAAATTCATTACTACGACCGATTTGCCCACAACATAGAAAATTAAATACACCGCACAACATCGAATGTTGGGTATGGCATTTATCGAAAACTCTTCAGGAGTTTCTGAGAAGACAACTGATGAAATAGAAGCATAAGGCATCATTATTTTGTCTTCATTTTTTACCCATTGCCGCCTTCCATTCTGGACTGGAGAAAGGGAGTAGAATCTCCGAGACGTTCGTAAGCTTCTACTAAATGAAGCGACGTCACAAACTTAAACAGAGCAAACTTAATTTTATATACATTGTGAAAGGGATTAATCTTTATTCCTGACTGTGAGTAGACATACGAAAATCTCCAACTTGAATTTGTACATTCTTAGTGTTAGATTCATTACGTAGTTCCGACAGTGTTATTTTCGACCATAATTCTTGTACGAGTGAAGAGAAATAAATCCCCGAAATACATCCCTGCAACCGGTTCGGACACGAAGAAATCAAAAGAGAATGCGCAACTGTACACAGTTTCAGAACCACAAGCGTTCATTTCCCCAGAGTCAACGGAACACAGGTGTGTCGCTGCACAAATTCTGTACTTATTTCCCGCCCACAACAAATTTGTGACCCCAGAGTTTTCCTGTTCTCAGGGGTGTGCCTTATTATGAGTGAGAGTGGCGGCAACGCCGCAGCAAAGGGGGGACCCAATAGCGAAGACAGCTACGATTACGGACTTTTCCAAGTAAGTGCACCACAAAACAGACAATTCTAAGTAGGGAATCGTTAGCTTCAAGCCTGTTCGGAGAACGGCTGCATATTCCCTTACTTTTATACTGAAATAATTTTCCAGCAGTCAAATAAAACAAAAAGCTTTCCACTGTTAACTGATACTGTATAACGGAATCCCGTACTGATCTTTTACTTGTGTGACAATTTCCTTTACCTTTACCTTACGCATGTCACGTTATACAATAGTCACCCCCTTCGTAAGTTATGCTATTATGCACATCAAGTTAAACACATGTGGCCTGTGACGACACAGACAGAAACAGATATTCGACTCTCTCCACCTCCTATAGGTGCAACATTTCTCTAACACCACACTACTATAAGTTCCAGACGTTTAGTTCTGAGGTCAGAGCAGTCACAGATATGTTTTCTTAAGGTAAGACAAAGTGCAGTTTCGTTGACAGGCACCATCGGCAGGTTCCCATCCATAAACCACACAGAGTTACAGTCAATTAGAAAATCTTGGTTCCCTCCACTTTCCTCTTATCATGTAGCCATTTGTTGACACAAATACCAAAACTAAATGTCGGTATCTATTGAATCTGTGACTGGGTGTGCCCAAAGGCGGTCTGTAATTGGACATATAAAGACCCTGCCAGGAACCCAACTGCGGTCCGCATCCAGTCTCATTACTGTTCTGACTCACCTGTTGTTCTAAAGCGATACACACCCAAACTTGCTCCCATGCCGGAAGTGCTAAATAGGCGCAAGACTGTGTTTTCAGTTTCATGGCAGAAGTTTCATAAATTCTGGAAAGCAACGCTGTCTTCCTGGGTGACTACCAGAGGTTGCGAAACAGAATTTGGACTACAAGTATTCAAGCTCTATGTCCTGGAAAAGTGGACATTGAGCCCTTTAAGTAAAGGCGATACATTATTTTGAAACGCAAAGAATACCATCTGGAGAGACGCGATGTCACGTTCCTGAAGATGCAATGTTTAAGACTAAATTACTTTCTTCATTTAGAATTTAAAAAAAAATCATTTAATGGGAAGGGCGTCTTGTCTACTGTTCAGTTTCCGTCACATATGGCAGCCATCCCAAAATACCTCTGCTGGTGAGCTTTCTTATACATAAATCTGTGTTGTTTTTGAATTTTTAAAGATAAACAGCAGATACTGGTGCGACCTCAATGGTCCCGGAGGAGACTGCAACATCGCCTGTAGCTGTGAGTATTGACGTAAAATATGTAACAAAGTACATAACATGCTGAGATATTGCAGCAAGAGGATAGCTAGGTTGGAAGTTGGTTTATCTGCGATTTAAATTATAAAAGAGAAAAGTCTACCGCTCAACAAAAAGTGTAAAAGTCGTTTCAGCGCAATTCCTCCATTCTGATCTCTGCATTTTCGGTTCAAATAACAACAGCATCATGTCCAGGGTGTTTTGGAAATAACCGGGTTTGGCATCGCGACTGAATGTGTGCCGATTAAATGGTTATCTCAGCGTTAGAAATTCAATCTTCACATCTGATATTCGTCCTTCAGAAACTTTTAACTTACGTGACTGCAGCTATATTCTGGCGAATTTTCAAAAATTTTAACCGTTTTTCGAAAGAAATAATTATGTATAATGTAACATAAATTTCCATTATCATTCAGTTCCACATATTAGTCATTTAAAAATACTAATATAATGAACATTGCCCACATAACAATGTTAGGATACACGTTTTCAGGTGAATACATTGTTAAACAATAAATTAGTAACATCAGCCAAGGCCAATACTTGTAATTGGTGCGTGAGTTCCTATTTAAAAGTTATGTGGAACTCTATGCAGTCAGACGTTTCCACAATTATATCGGCCAGGGCCAATATTTACGATTCATGTGTAAATTTCCGATTTTGAGTTTGTCTGACAGTATACGAGCCGATATTTCCCGGACTACGTTACACTGGACGGATTAAAAAAAAAGATTGGATTTTCATTTAGAAGTCGAATTAAAAAGTAAAAAAATTAAACCGTACCATTCAAAATTCTTATTTTATGTTACTGTCCCCACCAGTAACACCATGCCTTGAGTTACAAAGGTCAACACCATCAATTTCACATAAACGTCTGTTTTTCTTTCCAACAGTACTTCATATTGTAATCCTGAGTGTAAGGTAACATTTATAATTCTTCACTGCCAGTTATGAGACAACATGTAAATCCTAATGAAGTAATATGGTCACAGTAAATTTTTGATATTTCTGTTCCTATACAATAGAAAACACACTGCATGTACATTATAAAGCTCAGTATGTTAAATCATGTGAAATACATAAATATATTATAAGGATAAGACACAGAGTTACTAATATTATAGTAAATGGTACATATATTTACCACAAAGTGTTATTGGTTAACATTTAGAAAAACAAGAAGTCTCCAAATACTTTTAAAAATTTACTTCCTACCTCAAAGGAAACACAGTGCACCTCCAATGGCAAAATAAAATTCCTAATGCTATTAAGTTAAATTATCGTTAACGTTTTCCAGAAACACAAAAAACACACAAATACACTCAGCAGACAAAACGCAAAGACTCTGGCATTAAAATGTAGATGTATAAAGAAACTTGTTAATGAAATCTAATACGTATGTATCACTCCTACTGTACACATGTCATTCTTGTCTCCAGAGCTCCTGGACGACAATGTTGCTGATGACTTCGCTTGTGCCAAAGAAATCTACGCACGTCACGGCTTTAAGGCATGGTGCGGGTGGCAGGCTAAGTGCCAGCCCGCGCCTGCCGTCACTGCGTGCTAAACAGACCGTGGCTATGAATACTTTCGTAACTGAGTCTTATTACATTGCTCTGTATATCGGAATGAAATAAATAAAACTGATTAAAGATACACACTGTTTACATTAAAAGTCACAGTCTGTCCTCACAACATATCCAGTCACCATTTAAACAGTTAAACTTCCGTAGATACAATTTTGAAACTAAAATTTGGAAAAGCACATATAAAACGGTATAAGTTACCTGTATAGGGAAAGACCCGAATTACAGTTTAGATATAATTTATGATTGAATAAATTCTTTACTGCATGTTATCAGAAAATGTAAACACTTTCATTTTTGACGATGTGCACTTGAGAATTGTGTCGCAATCAATTGATTTACGGCCAAATAATTTCAATAATGCAAGCTTAAAATGATGATAAGAATTTATGTTTGTTTGGAGTATGATGTAAAGGGAAATTTTCCTTGATAAATTGCACTTTGCTTCTAAATTCACGTAAACATTTCAATGAATTATTTCTCTTTGCAGTTACGGTTAAGACACTTAAACTGCGTGTCTTCAGCAGTTGCCTTGATTTAACAAGACAAGCATTTTTACAAATACTGATATTCGCAAGGAAAGGGAAATAGTTCTTCATAATAGGCAGATGGCCCATACCATTTTTGAAGAACCTTGGAATGACAGTCTAAAACCGTTAAGCACGGAAAGTCAAGTTCTTTCCCTTAAAGGTTATCAAAATTACTGATGACAAGACGTCATCTATTGAAATGTGTGTCTTGCGACGGTTACAAAGTGAAGGGAAAAGGATAGTAAAATTAAGTTAAGGAATAATATATTGATTATATACCAAACTGCGGAAGAAATCAGGAAGCCCATGTTAAAGCCTAAATCATTTGGTCTATTATGAGTACAAGATATTATCGACAAAATTAAAACACTTTGTTAGATCACAACACAGCGGACCGGTACACTGCAGCTCTGTCACCTGTCTTATATATAAAACAATCCGTGTAATGAAACAAACGTTTTTCGATGAACGTGATGGATATTTAGAGTAAAAATGATAAGTTGTTGTTCTTATGCGATAAGGAAATACTAGAATTATCGCCTTGTTAATACAGGGACTTTTCTTTGTATGGAGCATTTTTTTTATTTTAACAAGAAGAACTACATACGACACTCTATATCTTTAGAGTGAGTTATTTAAAGACACTGTCGGTTGTTTAACGTACATAATGTCGGTAACGAAATTTAAAATCTGAATCTAAATTAAAAATACATAAAATTACACTTTAAAATTACAACTTTCATATTTTGTACATCAATAATAATTCAAGATATAACTTTAAAGTGAAGTAAACCTTACTTAAGGAAAAAATAACGTAGCGATAAAGTACTGGATAGTAACGCCAGAAAACACAGAGGACACAACAACACGTCACAGGGTGTCAGTAACAGTGAATGAGAGCGGCGGCAGTAGGGGGACACTGCTTCGATGGAAGCGTCGATTTCAGTCTCTTCCGGATAACTGCACTACAAAATGGACCATTCCAACAAGGGGTTCGTTAGTTCGAAGCTTGCTCAGGGAACAGCTGCATATTGTCTTTCTTTTGTACTGTAATACATTTCAAGCAGACAAATAAAACAAACAGCTTTCGCTGTTAACTGTTTCTATATAATGGAATCCCGTGCTGATATTTTTGATGGCGCAAAAATTTCCTTTGTGCTACCTTACGTATGTCACGTTATACAATAGTCAAACCCTTCATAAGTTATGCTATAATGCACATCAAGTTAAACACATGTGGCCTGTGACGACACAGACAGAAACAGATATGCGACTCTCTCCACCTCCTGTGGGTGCTACATTTCTCTTTCACCATACTACTATAAATTCCAGACATTTAATTCTGAGGTCAGAGAAGTCACGATCACGTTTTTTTGAGGTCTGATTAAGTGCCGTTGACAAACATCTTCCGCAGGTTTTCACCAACAAAACTACACAGCGTAACAGTCAATAAGACAGCTATTTTTTCCTACACTTACATCTTATCATGTAGTAATTAGTGGACTCAAATACAGAGCCTAAAATGTTGGTGTCTATTGAATCTGTGACTTGGTGTGTCCAGAGGCCGTCTGGAATTAGTGATAAAAAAGCCCTGGAAAGAAGCGAACTGCGGTCCACATCCAGTCTCTTTACTAACTGACCTAGCTGTTGTTCTAAAGCGACATATACCCATACTTGTTCCCATGCCGGATGTACTAAATAGACGCGAGACCATGTTATCAGTTTCACGGCAGACGATTCAGTAATTCTGGTAAGAAATGCTGCCTTCTTGGGCGATTCCCGCACGTTTCGAAACAGAATTTGTTCTTCAAGGATCCACGGTCCTAGGACCAGGAGAATGGACATTGAGTCCGTGAAGGTAAAGGCGACACATTCTTCTGAAACGATAAGATTGACATCTCGAAAAACGAAATGTAACGTTTCTGAAGACTTACTTAAGATACTGAAGACACAGGTAATTTTTAATTGGGAATTAAAAATTATTTAATGGGAAGGGCGTCTTATCTAATGTCCAATTTCTGCCAAAAATGACAGTCGTCGCAAAATCGTTTTTCTGATTGATTTCTTATAAATAAGTCCGTGTTGTCTCTCCATTTTCCTAGAAAAACAGCAAATGCTGTTGCGGGCACGATGGTCCCGGAGGGGAATGTAACATCGTCTGTAGCAGTGAGTATCGATAAAAAATATATAACATAAAGTACGTACCATGCTGAGGTACTGAAGCAAGAGGAGGATTAGATCGGAATTTTGTAAATCCGTGATTTAAATTATAAAGGAGAAAAATCTACCACTGGATAAACGGTGTAAAATTCGTTTCAGCACAATTCCTCCATTCCAATCTCGGCACTATAGGCTCAAATAACAGTATCCTATCCATGGTGTTTTGGAAATAGCCGGGTTTGCCACCTGAACTGGATGTGTCCCGATTAAAGGGTTATCGCAGTGTTAGAGACTCAGTTTTCGATTCAGAAACTTGATTTCCAAAATATGTAATCACTTTTCGAAAGAAATAATTATGTTTAATATGATAATCATAAATTTCCACCATCATTCAGTTCCATATATTAGGCATTTAAAGATACTAATATAAAGAATATTGTCCATATAATAATATTATGATATTGGCTTCAGGTGACTATTTTTAAACAATAACACAGTAACATCAGCCAAGGACAATATTTAAAATTTGTGTGTGAGATCCAATTTACAAATTATCTGGAAATCTATACAGTCAAAAATTTCCACAATTATGTCGGCCAGGCCCAATATTTACGCTTCATGTGTAAAGTTCCACTTTTGAGTTTATCTGACACTATACCAGCCGACATTTCCCGGACTACGCTATACTCGACGAATTTTAAAAAGATTTAATTTTCATTTAGAAGACGAATTGAAATGTGAAAGAAACTAAACCGTTCCATTCAAAACTATTATTTTCTGTCAATTACTGATACCACCAGTAACAACATGTCACGAGACACAAAGGTTATCATCATCAATTTCACATAAACGTCTGTTTTTCTTTCAAACAGTTCTTCATATTTTAATCCTGAGTGTAAGGTAACAATTCTTTATTACCAATGATGAGACAATATACACATCCTAAAAAAAATTCATCACAAAATATTTTTGAAATTCTGGTTCTTATACTACAGAAAACACACTGCATGTACATCCTAAAGACCGGTAATTTAACGCATATGAAACACGTCAATATATTTATGGGTAAAATAGAGAGTCATTAATGTTTTAGTATGTGGTACATATATTTACCACGAAGTGTTATTGGTTAGAACTTTGAAGCATGAAATGTTTCCCAATAATTTTTAAAATTTACTTCCTTCCTCACAGGGAACACAATGAATCTACAATGACCAATAAAAATAAACCTTATGCTATTAAGTGAAATTATCACTAACGTTTCTCAGAGAAATACAAAATGTTTAAATACCCATTCCCTCTGCAGACAAAACGCAAAATCCTGCCATTAAAATGTTGAGATATACAGAAACTTGTTAATGAAATCTGACACGTATCACTCCATCTATAAACATGTCATCCTTGTCTCCAGGTCTCCTGGACGACGATGTTACTTATGACATGGTACGTGTGGCTAGCTAATTGCCAGCCTCCACCTGATACCACTCCGTGCTAAAAAGACCGCGGCTATAAATACTTTTGCAATTGAATCTTATGACATTGCCCCGTATATCGGAATGAAATAAATAAACATCATTAACGATATACACTTCTTAATATTAATAGTCACCGTCTCTCCTCACAACATATCCTTTTACCATTTAAATTGGTAATAGATCGGAAGACACAATTTTAAAATTTGGAAACACACATATGAAAAGTCACAAATTTTCTCTATGGAGAAAGATTCGGAATATAGTTTGGTTGTAATTTACGATATAATAAATTCTTTACTGCAGGTTGTTAGAAAATGTAAACATGTTCATTTTTGAAGATGTGCTCTTGAGAATTTTGTCGCATTTACAGGACTTACGGACAAATAATTTCAATACTGCAGGTTTAAAATGATAATAAGAAGTTATGTTTATGTATTACGATGTAAAGGGAAATTTCCCTTGATAAACTGCACTTTTCTTTTAAATTCAGGTAAGCTTTTCAATTAATTATTTCTTGTTAAAGTTACGCTTGAAGGATATCAGGAAGCACGTGTTCAAGCCCAAATCATTTGGTGTTGTACGGGTACAAATTATTATCGACAAAATTTAAACACTTTTTTAGATTAGTAGTCACTGGACCCTTACACTGCAGCTATGGTACCTGTGATATACTTATGTATATGTGTATAGCAGTCCGTGTAATGAAACAAACGCTTTTCGATGAACGTGATGTTTATTTAGATTACACATTGTGAGTTGTTACTCTTATGTGATAAGGAAATTTAAAGTTATCGCCTTATTATTACAGAAACTTACCTTCGTATGGAGCATGTATTCTTTATTTTGACCAGAAAATCTACTACGTCACCTGCTTTTTTTAGAGAGTTATTACGGACACATTCGGTTGTTAAAATCATACTGTCGATAAGGAAATTTAAAATTTAAATCGAAATTAAAAATACTTAAAATTACATTCTAAAATTACTAATTTCGTATATCAATATTAATTTAAAATATAACCTTAAATTACAGCAAACCTAACTTAAGGAGTAAATAACGTAACGATAAAATACTGGATAGTAACTTCAGAAAACACGGAAGATACCACCACACGTCGCAGGGATTCAATCAACATAAAAAAGGCTAATATATGAGACAACAGATAAAAGAAATAAACATACAAATACCACCCAAATATCAGTATATATACGATTATTACAAAACCCAACACTAATTTTGAATTTTACCGTTACATGGTCCGGTGATGTGTGGGGTCCCTGTCACCACGGCATGGCGCGTTCAGGTTGCGGATGGAGGAACAGCCTTCAGTATAGAGTTTGGGTGCGAATATATTGAATAAGCCGTAGCGGACAGCAGACAAGAGGCGTTCCTACAGCATAGGGGTTGCGTGAGGTTCCAAAAAAACTCCTCGCCATAACAACTGGCTTTGTTAAGAAACATGAACTCTTCCCACGGACCTGGAATGATACTTTGGTACGAACTAAGCAGCGAAAAGGAGACATAAGATTTCGTACTTGGAATGTTAGTAGGCCGTAGAGGTTAGGTTCAATTACAGCAACAGCCAGGAAATTATCTAGATTTACATTAGATTTAGTGGGCGTGGAGGAGGTTAGATGGAAAAGGGGGCATTGTAAGATTATAACTTTTTCTATGGAAAAGGAAACGAAAATAATCATTTGGGGACAGGATTTATTATACATAACATAATAGGATCAGCATTTAAGAAAGCAGTTTAACGATAGGATGTCACATATAGTTCTGAGAGGTCGCTGGTTTTTTTCATTGTTTTGAATGTGCATGCACCAAGTGAGGAGAAAAGTGATGATTAAAAAGACAGTTCTATGGGGAATTAGAGCAGGTCGTTAATCATTTTCCTAAGCACCATATGAAAAATATATTTGGAGATTTTAATGTAAAAGTTTGGAGAGAGAATATATTCAAACCGACAATTGGGAATGAGAGTCTACATCAGGATAGTACGGATATTGGTGTTAGAATAAAAAACTTTACAGCATCAAAAAATCTAGTTTTAAGAGCATGATGTTCATAAACCGAAACTTTCGTAAGTACATCTAGAATTCTTCTGACGGGAAGACTCATAACCAGATTGATCACATACTGATAGATAGGAGTTGACATTCGAGTACACTAGATGTTCGAAGTTTCAGGAGAGTTGACTGTGATACCGATTACTATCTGGTGGTTGTAAAAGTTAGAGAAAAACTGGCAGTAAGTAATCAAGCAGCACAGAAGTTGGATGGCGAAAGATATAATCTGAGGAAGCTAAATGAGCTGGAGATTAGGAACCAGTATCGGAATGAGATTACAAAGAGGTCTGCAGCTTTGGAGAAATAAGGTGATGGCGAGGACGTAAATAGGGTTTGGGAGAAAATTAAAGAGAATATAAAAGACGAGGGTAATTGGAATTTAGATCTGCATGAATTTACGTAGCATAAACCATATTGTGATGAAGAATATTTACATTTTTTAGATTAAAGGAAGCAGGCTAAAATGCAGCGGGCATAGGATCCAAACCAAAACAATGTAGATAATCTGAACAAGGTAAAACGTGAAGCTAGCAGTCATTTCAGAAAAAAAAGGAATATCTGACAGATAAAATTGAGGAACTTGAAACTAAACGCAAGGTAAAAAATATTAGGGACTTGTACAGGGGCATAAATGATTTTAAGAAGGATTACCATCCTTGAACATAAAGAAAAGAATGAGAAGATTGATTTGATTACAGACTCCCACAGTAGTTTGGGGAGGTGGATGAACTATTTCTCCCATCTAATGAATTACATGCGGTAAATAATGTCAGGTAGACAGAAATACACACAGCAGAACAACTAGTGCCTGAGCTGAGTGCCTTTGAGGTTGGGTTGACTATTGAAAAGATAAAAAGTCACAAATCAGCTGGTACTGAACAATTCAAAGACAGAGTTGTTTAAAGCAGG
>Ga0123355_10011519_pt1 | contig 13636 bp, 11 predicted proteins | sample TergutEmb28metaG_3_FD_89872 | JGI IMG/M metagenome (GOLD analysis project Ga0123355, IMG submission 89872) | Embiratermes neotenicus P1 segment gut microbial communities from Petit-Saut dam, French Guiana - Emb289 P1 | ecosystem: Host-associated > Arthropoda: Insects > Digestive system > Gut ...
ATAGGATGCACAGGAAAAGAAGACGCGTTAATGCGGTGGCCACCCCGGTCCCCGGATTTAACCCCGTGCGACTTTTTCTTCTGGGGGTTTGTGAAGGACACTGTCTTTGTGCCTCCACTCGCCGCAAATCTCCAGATTTTCGAAACCGTATCACTGCTGCTGTGGCTTTGGTCGACCGTGATATGCTGACACGCGTGTGGAACGAGATGGATTATCGCACAGATGTTTGCCGTATTACCAAATATGGACACATTGAGCATCTGTGAAATATGTAAAAAAAAACTTGGAGAGTTTCATTCTCTATCGGCGTAAGAAATGATATGATCCGTTGAGTAGTTTATTTGTTGCGAATTTTTAAAATGTTTCACGGACTTATGAATTACCCTCTACTATGAATACCAATACAGAACTCACACACACACACACACTCACACACACACATACACACACTCACACGCGCACACAATCACACATACACTCACACATACACACACGTACACACACTCACACAAATACACACACACACACACATACACACACTCACACACACACTCACACACTCACACTCACATACACACTCACACACACACATACACACACTCACACTCACATACACACTCACACTCACATACACACTCACACACACATAAAAACTCACACTCACACACACACACTCAATATATTATTTGCGATATGAATGATTACGTAATTACATCTTTCAGCGTCATAATGTATGCAACACTGATTCTCATAAAATCTTTAAAAAAAAAACGAGACAATGCAAGACATTTGACAGCGACATTCAGTAGAAAGCAGTTGAAGGTGTGTTATGTGTGCAGCAGCCTATTGGAGTGGCGAACCCGGCTACTTTGGTACCTTACGCTTCAATATGCTGTCCCCACCTTCAGGGTAACATTGCCTAATATTGTTGTACTTCTGTACCAAAATACATTGCATCATTCCCCAGAAGACAACAAGCCTGCTCCTAATATGAGCCGTCTTGAGAACATCAAATTTCATGGAGTTCGAAATGATATTACTGATTGACTGGGGACAAGACTGACAACCCAAAGCTGACGAAAACTTATCATCATGCGTAAGCCCGAATTAACGAAGGAGCGTCTTTCTATTCCGCCTCAGCCTTCCCTGCTACTGAAATTGACTGTACACACCGACAAGGTAACGTGCGCATAACTCCACACGTTCACAATACTATTAGGTTGCCAAACGTTTAGGGCATGTAATTGTTAACATTTAAAATTTGTGTCACTAAATAAAACAGAATAACCCCTTCTTGATTATGATTGACTGTAGCAAAATCACACAAGTTTTGTTGACTACTTGGCGATACTGTGCCATCCACATTTCCCTCTGTGGGATACCGTGCAAACCATACCTCGCGCTTGGGGTTACTGTGCAAACCATATCTCGCGCTGGGGATTACTGTGGAAAACATATCTTGCGCTGGGGGATATCATGCAAACCATACCTCGCGCTGGGGATTACTGTGGAAAACATATCTTGCGCTGGGGGATACCATGCAAACCATACCTCGCGCTGGGGATTACTGTGCAAACCATATCTCGCGCTGGGGGATACCATGCAAACCATACCTCGCGCTGGGGGTTACTGTGCAAACCATATCTCGCGCTGGGGGATATCATGCAAACCATACCTCGCGCTGGGGATTACTGTGCAAAACATATCTTGCGCTGGGGGATACCATGCAAACCATACCTCGCGCTGGGGGTTACTGTGCAAACCATATCTCGCGCTGGGGGATATCATGCAAACCATGCCACGCGCTGGGGGTTAATGTGCAAACCATATTTCGCGCTGTGGGATACCGTGCAAACCATACCTCGCTATGTGGGGATACCGCGCAAGCCAAATTCTATCTCGCGCTGCGGGACAGCGTGCAAACCATTTCTCGCGCTGACAGGATACCGGGCAAACCATATATCGCGCTGGGGGATACGGTGCAAACCACATTTCGCGATGTGGGACACCATGTAAACCATATCTCGCGCTGGGGGATACCGTGCGAACCACATTTCGCTCTGTGGAACACTGTGCAAAGTATATCTCGCGCTGGAAACGATGAAGTTATTGATCAGTGCTATGTCAGAAAACTTTAACCAAACAAAACTCTTTCAACTGAACGTGTTACCAAATAAAAAAACATGTAACATTTTAATGTATCGCAGTAATTTGACTTACAATATTTACACGCGAATTGCAATCAATTGACTTTTATAATTAAAACGCAGACGGAAACTGCAATTAAGACCCGGAAATATAAGTTGCTAACACAATTAATACAGCACACCGACTTTCTAGTATACAGCGTGTTCATTGTATCAGGCAATCAGAAATTCATATTCCTCATACGCTGCATGTTCGAAACTGGTCAGCGTGTAGACAACCAGCTACTTAAGACTATCATCGGTGGGAGAACTGGTTGATGTTAGCAAACAAGCGAGCGATAACAGTCTTCCTTTCGGTTGGCCCAAATTTAGTGCAGAGTGACGTATTGACCATCAAGATGAGAAAAGAAATTTTGCCCTACAGCGTACTTTAGATAAAACATATTTTTTTCTCCTTATTCTTCTTCCTCTTATTTTTTTTTTTCGGTCTGTTTCCTGGCCATGACCTCCCCCCTTTCTGGGGGTTGGGTAGGGCTGTTAAACCCATGCTCGACCGCCAACCTTGGGGGCCTGGATTTTACACCGGAGTTTACTCCCCTGGGGACAGGGTTCGTCTGGTACCTCCAATGGGGCCTGTTCGGCTTGGATGACCCAGCTGTTAGTCACACTACTGCCAGCATGGCCCCGAGCTTAGAAATCGGAACTGTGCCATATCGGTTACATTGCTAGTATGCCGGGTATTCTACCCTACACAACTGTGGTTATATTATAAATCAGGTTGTTTTTTAGCCGAATATTCACTATGAACGTGAGATTCATTACACTAAATACAGTTTGGAGATGGGGGGCGGAACTGGTGGGCGATATACGTACTTCGGTATTCAACATGTCCTTGATTACTACGTAGTAAGCTACACATCACAGAGAAAAGTATGTGTACACGAATTGATACTCTGTTTTCATGTCAACCAACCCGGTGGTTACCGCAGGGCGACCTGTATATGTGAAACCTGACGCAATTGCCCACGGAATCGAACTTCGCTGTTCGGATACAGAGCCGGCAGCTCTATGGTCGTTATGAAAACACCATGGCAAACCGCGCCACAACGTAAGGTACGCATGGTTAGGAAAACCTCGTCAATTTACGCTAATGCTGGGAGCTACCAAAACACAAAACTGCAAGTACTGGCAGCGGGAATGTCGGATTCTGGTTGACTGGGGGGATGGGGCGAATGATTAGTAGGGCCTACAGTCTAGGACAATTATTATTATTATTAAATCTGTTATTGTTTTACATATGACTTAGGACAATTACGTCAGTTGTGTTTCCAATGCGATATTATGGAGAGTTCTGAAATGTCAGCGATAGGCGTGAATGGGATAAAAAAATTACGCGATATTGAAAGTATGAACGTAAGTACGTTATTTCGGTTTCTGAAAACATCAGTTCGAATTTAGATCGGTTCTGAGGTGTGATACTTTAAATAAAACAAAATCAACAGTGAACTAGAGGAAGAAATAATGTATCCATGTTTATTTATTGTTCTCCGATCAATACAGCACCATAAATGATTTTATATTGATTAATTCGTCACAATCACTACGACAGGTTTCGGCCGGTAATTACGTCAATCGTAGCGTAGTGCTACAATTTTATAAAAGGGAAAAACGGAGGTAAAATACTCCATACTTTCTGTGACGTATACTCTAAACATGTTATGTTAGCTGGACAAAATGTATGAAGTATGAAGGATATTTAATCACTGAAATATTCCGTAGAGTGTTCTAAAAATAATTGTTGCATGTTTGTGTGACACACTACCTAATGTTACGAATATACGAGAATATTAGCGGTTATGCAGTAAGCAAGGTCTTAGGAAGATACAAAGCCTAACGTGAGCAACGACCATTGGACCCTCACCGACTTCCCAACACTATTATCTTCCATTACTGCGCCCTTCCTTCCCATTAGTTGCCTTTTCAGAGAAGTGATTTGGCAGAGTTGAGCGAAGTGACACTGCTCCCACCGCTGAACCGAACAACATCATGTTGTGTTTTAGAATCTACAAACTACAGTGTCCCACGTGACTGTATCCTATTATTCTGGGTTTAACTTGTCACTTCATCATGCAAGCAAATTTGACATAAAGGAAATGAAAGCAAGCTAAACAAAAGCATAACAGTTTAATTGTAATATGCTGAGATGATGAATTAAGAAGACTGTCTCAGACTACATGTCAATTGTTCATGCACTAAAACCGAGCAGGATGGCTCAAGCAGTAATGCTCCTGACGTACAAGATGCGGGGAAGCCTGGTTTGAGCCTTGTCCGTACACAGAATATTATGACAGTATGCTTCTCTCAGTCCCTCCAAAAATTGTAGGGGTAAAATCTGTAATTATGTCCAGCCACTTCCTAGCGTAGCCGGTATATCGACCAGGCTAGGCGTTGGACTGTCCGGGGTTCGAATACAGGTACAGGCAAGAAATTTTTCTATTACCTGGAAGGTCCATGGGGGGCAGTTTAGCCTCCTATTCAATGGGTGCCGGAGTTTCCAGGGATTAAAGTGGTCGGGGCGTGAAGCTATCCACTCATCTCCATCTAGTATCGAGGTAAAGAATAAATGCAGCTATACCTCCACCCACTGTAATTCTGCAAAGAGTAGACAGGGACAGATTCATCATTTACCTTATTACCATTTCCCTTCACATCCCATCCAATTCATTATTCACTAACCGTACCGCTTGGTATTGCGTTATCTAAACTGCCGACAGCGTCTTTCTGTAAACTACGGCTGAACTAAAACCTGAAAGATGATGAGAAGTCTCGGTCGATCCTGTACTGATACCGTCACGTTTATCTGTACGAATAATTGAACAAGAGCTTAACATTGCATCGATTTGTACCGAGTAAGACTGTGGAAGAACATTACGAGCACTTGACACGTTTCCCACCCCTACCTCAATGTTATCCTAAGATGAACGAGGACATTTCCTTGAGAAATACCTCGTATGCTTAATTTCCCTCCATTCCTTCCCTCTATCCAATAAGTGTTGTTTACTTTGTGGCAAGGCAGCATAGGGAAGAAAACCACCCAGTGCCCCAAGTAAATAACAGACAGGACAAGAACAACACATCGTCTGGCTACACTATTGTGCTTCTCTGTGGACTAACGGAGCAAAAGGAAACGGCATGCAGTGGGACCGACAGAGCGACAAAAGAATGTTCGTCTCGAAGCATGTATGTTTCATTGCTTACGTGTCGCAGTAATACCAGCGTAATGTAAATCGAAGAACAGGAATGGCTGCCCACATGTTGCACTGTCTCAGACAACAGGATAAAATGGGTTTCAAGTTTCAGTTCGTTTCGGTACATAATCTCATGCTTTCATTTTTAGGCGAGTTCGCAGAACTGTGACAGTGACTGTTAGCTTGGCCATGCCTCTTTGCCCGCCTTTCCGTCTGGCTGTCCACATGAAACAACTCCGCTGTGACTGGACGGATTTTCATTAAATTTGATATCTGAGTATTTTTCGAAAATCAGCCATGAAAATTCAATTTTCATTAAAACCCAACAAGAATAACTGGTACGTTTCATGCATACTTACGTACATTTATGAAAATATTTCCCTGAATTCTTACAACGAGAAATGTTTCAGACAAACGTTTTTGATAAAATCAAAGCACGCATTTTATATTCCATAACTGCTTCACGAAAATCGTATCGTTTATGTGATAATGTGGCCGGACAGGCCACAGATGGCGCATGTGCATTGCATGCTGGATACCAAAGGCTATAAACACACACACTCATGTTGTGTAATACTCATTGCTTTTCCACTGCAACAGTGGTTGCACAAACGCGCCTCAGTGTTTCATCTTATGTACAAGTACATTGTCTGTCTTGTTCTTTCTAGGTAAAAAGTAAGGTTGCGGCTGCCCACAACGAGAATACATGGAGAGGAGTAGACGTACAGATCTACTGATTATTAACTTCGGTGCTAGATAAGTTGAGAGATGTATTTCACGCCCCGGCCGCTTTACACTTCAGAAATAACCCCGGTACCCGCCGAATAGGAGGCTGGTGGACATCGGGGCAGGTCTGAACGATTTGGAAAAGAGAATAATCTCTTGCCCGTGCCGGAATTTGAAACCCTGCCCTTGCAGCCCGTAGTATAGTCACTGTACTGACTTAGCTATCGCGTCTTCTGTTAGTGTAAGTAGACGACTTATACGGGGAGAATTTCACATCAAATTATTTACAATGAACAAGTAATTGGCTACACGAAAGATAATCCCCACACAAGAGTGGTCACAATGTCTAATGTCTTTGGACGGTCGAACACGGAGACAGCAAATTCTAGATCAACCTGACGATGGAACAATAGGCTCCAATTAAAGAGTGCTAGGAGTGTGGACCTTGTGCTTTATATCGTTGTACAGACGACATGACGATTTTCGGTAACTATGAGTTCCCGCACTCGAATAAAAGACTGGGGACGGGCCATAACTCATGCTAGGTTAGTGTGTGGAGACAGTGTCACCGTGCCACAAATGTCCATTGATTGAGAACAGTTCTTTTTTTCGGACCCAAAATTAGTAGGTGGCACCAGACACTGTAACGTCAGAAGAGGAGATTCAGTTTAGGAAAATTAATAGGATAACTGCCGATTCCGGTGGTCGCACGGTCTTAGGCGTGGGTCTGCGGCCGATCGCTTGCTGGGGTGGCGAGTTCGAATCCCGATGGAGGCATGGATATCTGTCTCTTGTGAGTGTTGTGTGTTTTCAGGTACAGGTCTCTGTGTCGGGCGGATCACTTTCCCAGAGGAGTCCTACCGAGTGTGGCCTGTCTGTGTGAGATCGTGAAGCCTCCATACTAAGGAGGCCCACTAGGTCCTGTTACGCAATGAACAAAAAAATGGATAACTAAAAATGTGCAATTTATAAACTTCAGTATAAGGAAGAGGTCACATATTAGTAAAAATACTTCGGTGCCATTTTGCAATCTTCCTTGAACACCCCAATAATATGTAAGAGGTTAGCAAATAGAGGCAAAGTAAAATTTCCATCAATAACGCCTTTCCAACGCGTACAAAAGGCTCGAATTCCTCTCAGTACGCCGCGAACTTTCGGAGACGGAAGTCACACATTTTTCCTTAACAACTACATAAACATCTCTGCCCCACATCTAGTCACACTATAACGTACTACCGTAGTTCCTATTTTAGAATAAAATATTGTAAAATTTTAACTCCTGGAATGTTGTATCTTGGATTCTGTGCGGTGTTCTGCACCTACAGTGACTGCGTACCTTTCAAGTAGAGCATAAACAAGAAACTGTGGCGCACATGCATTAACACACACATGCATAATAAAATATTTACTTTTAAGTTGAGTCTGGTAACTTGATATGGACTGATAGCAGTGCGACTATTTATAATTCTGTACGTTCCTTTCAACTCGCTTCCAATCAACATATATTTATTTGGTATTATTCTAACATATGATTTTTGTCTTATTTCTCGTGTGAAGCGCGAAACTCCACTCATGTGACAGTACGTTATTTACAAGCAAAACCACTACTTGTACGAGGGGGTGCTGATAAGTCCTTAGCCCAACGTACTTCCCGATGTCGTAGGACGGAATCGATAGTGTCTTTGGAAAGAGGGGTCTGTTCATGTGCCGAATTGCAAGTTTTTTCTTGTTACAGAGGCTCAAAGCAAGCATGTCAGGCGACGCGCGCGATTTCAACAACATCGAGACGTGAGCTGTCATAAAGATTTTTTCCTGCAAGGCAAGGCCCCGTTCTTGTGAATATTTATATTTTGATTTTAAACCCTATTATGTAGGCCTAATTGTCCTGTGCTCGTCATTTCAATATATGGCCTGCAAAAGTAAATATTTACAACTTTTCTCGATATAAAACATTCCCTTTGGTATATCAAATCACAGATGTACGTTTTTATTCAATAATCAATCACTCAAACAACAGGCTACTTGTAATCGTTTTTCTGGCGACTAGTTTCGGCTCTGTTCTTGTGTAGTTACTTGATGATAGCTCGATCTTAGAGCCGAAAACTAGTAGCCAGAAAAAAACGTTTGTAGTTTCCTGGTGTGTTGTAATATTGTGACATTAATAAAACTGTGTAAATTTGTTGGTTCGAACTTTTTATAGCAGTTTTCAAGTAACTTGTTGTGTGTGACTGTTAACTGTATAAAACATACATTTGTGTTTTGAAAGTATTTTTTCACGTTTGTTTGATTGCAAACAGGGCCGTAAGATCATTACAGCCAGACCGTACCCCCAACTGTACTAACATCGACAGCCAATCGCTTGAGTAACAAAGTGTTCTTGTAGTTGGCATTGTATGTCATTCGTCGGCGTGTTATTTGCGACAGCGGAGAAGTTGTTTAGGCCGTTAACAACAACCTGACAGGACAGGCGGGCGTCAGGACCCCAACTGAACACTTCCTGCTTTGGACTCTCGCATTTTGTTGCGGACTAGACACGCCTGCGCTGTTTGCCCTGATCCCCCAACACCCACAAACTCCGAAGCTGAGTTTCACAAACTTTGAACACAACAACATCTAAACAACACCCCCCACCACCTTCCTTACATCGCAATGGAGAGTAACCAAAAAGAGAGTAGAAGAACGTAAGAAGGAAGACAGAAAATGCAAAGGCTTTTAGCAGAAACATGAGATCACTGTCCCGCAGAAAAGCAGATACAATGTCAAATTGTTAGCTACCTAACGCAGCATTAAACGCTATGTTTTATCCTAAATAATGACATAGCTGTTATTTATCATCGTCTCCGTAACTGTATGCAAATACTTAAAAGGTACTATCGCCCCTGTTTTTAAACAAGCTCCATAAATGCGTGCGTGTGGGGAGTGGAGGCACAGCTTCACGAGTTCCTGATCTCGGTCTTAGATGGAGTTGAGTAGTCAGCTTCACGCATCAATCGCTGTTGTCAGTGTAGGACCGCCAGTACCCACTAAACTGCAAGTTGTGTAGTCCACCGGGCACGTTCCCGGGCGTAAAGCGGCCGTCACGCGGTGTTTGCCACCCGCTTCCATCTAGAGTCAAGATTGAAAAAAAGTGCAGAGCTCAACATCTACCCCCCTCTGCGCCTTCACGGCATGTTACAGGGCAAACTGTACCCAGCCGCTTAGAATGCTTCAGTGAATAGTTAATCTGTTACTCCTGACGACACTTAAACCACGACTCCTCTGCCGTCCACCCGTAGCCTAATTACTATACCGACGACACTATCGCGCCAAGTTCTTGCAGTGGTAAAACAGAAAATGACATTTCCAGGATATTCGAAACTTTGTAAAAATTGTGCCTTTCTTCTTGCTGTCCCGTTGATAGACAAGTTCGAATCTTCCTAAATTATCTACCGGAATTTTGACGGCCTTTAAGCGTATCTTTAAGGACACAATACCCCAAGATTAACATATCTGCAATAACAATGCTCATTCTTAAAACAGTGTCTTTTTTGCAAATTTTGTTTCATAACGTCAGACTCTATACAAGACTCTGAAGGTCCAAAATGTGTGCTCAAAAATTGAAAGCCAGAATTAAAACCTAAAAAATGTTTGAATTGCGTTAGGTATATTCAGAGTATACGAAACACATATATCTTTTACAGGTATTCCACGATCTCAAAATATATATTACGAGTGTGTTTTTGCAGTGGAAAGTTCGTTACTAGCAGTCGGTGTGATACAGGATAACACCTAACATAACCACGCTTTTTGAGTGAAACTAGTTACACGTGCAAGATGTCTTCAAGCACGTCCTTGGCGTCACAACGACGGCTTTCGACGCCAAGGCATGCTCGTTCCCTTGATTTTTGACGTTTACATGGGTAGACCTACGCCTACACTAAAGTTGTTGATAGAACATTATTTTGATCACATGACCCTAAAATAATACACTTTATTCAATAAATGATGTGTTAGTGAAAGGCGTTATTTGTGAAAACGAGTTCATATTTGTAGATCAAAAGCGCTCAGAAAATTAAAAAAAAATGTACCAACTATTTTTTTAATTGCATGTGTAAGTCTACACGGTAAGCGTTATTTGAGATCGAACATATATGCCCATTACATTGAAATTTTATGCTGGGTTTAAATGGAATGAAATTCTTTCCTCACAATTTATTAGATATTGGAAATTCCAATTACTTTACAGTAGAATCAGAAATATTCTTTATTTTCTTTTTGCCTTGTCGTTTCTGATATAAAACATGTCAGATATAACCCAAGTTTTAATATAGAATAAGCCATTTTTATAACAGTTAATGTGTATATAAACAAATTAAAGTCATACAAAATACCTCGTGGAGTTTTGACTACGGAGGCGTCAAGATATTGACTATGTTTTAAGAGGAGAAACATCAAATCGTTAAACTCAGTTACTGATTACTTTATCAAGTAATTACGTGACTAAGTGAAGTTTCTGTACAGAAGTTTAGTTATATGAAGAAGTTTATTACATACGAATATCAATGGAATGTTTATATTTTGCCGGAAAACGGAAGTACTACGAGGGTGTGCTGATAAGACCTTAGCCCGACCAGGAAGGAAATAAGCTACAGTGACCAAAGTCGAGATTTATTCAACATACTCCCCACAAAGCTCAATACGCTTCTTAGCCCGTTGCTCTAACGTTTGCAAGCCACTCAAAAAAATTCAGAAGGTTGTCCGTCCAACTAGGTTTCCGCGGCAGCAATGAACTCCGCGTCGGACGAAAAATGGCCACTTTCAATTTTTTTTTCAGTCCAGGGAACAGGTGGTAGTCTGACAGGGCCAGACTCGGAGAATAGGGTAGGTGATCAAAATATTGGAAGGCCAGGTAGCCCAGTTTCTTCTGGGTTGCAAGTGCCCGGTGAACCGGGGCATTGTCGTGCAAGAACAAGACCACCTTGGTGAGCTTTTTCCTTCAAAATGTCCTTCAATTGCATCAGCAGAGATAAGTAATACTCCGCGTTGATAGTTGGGCCCTTTGGAAGATAATCAATGAGGAGGATGCTGTCTTGGTCCCAAAAAATCGAGGCGAGATCTTTTCTAACGGATTTTTGCATTCTGAATTTTTTGGGGTGGGGTGAGCCGCTATGCCGCCACTCCAATGACTGTTGTTTTGTTTTCGGGTCATAGTGATATAACCAGGTTTCGTCCATGGTCAACAATCGTGACAGGAAATAATTCGGATCGCGCCTAAAAGTTCCAAAAGTTGTTCAGACGACTGGCACCGTTGGCGTTTTTGATTCGCTTTGAGGCATTTTGGGACTCGCTTCGCGGAGAGTTTCCGCATGTCCAAATCTTCATGAATGATGGACCCAACCCGCTCTCGTGAGATGCCCAGTTGCTCAGCTATTGATTTAGCCGAAATCCGGCGGTCTTCCAAGATTAGCTCATGAATTTGATCAATAATCACCGGGGTGGTCACTGTTTTGGGTCGTCCAGGACGAGGGGCATCAAAGGCGGAAAAATCACCACGTTTAAACTGGGCCACCCAGTTTTTGACGGTGGTATACCATGGTGCATATTCCCCTAATATTTCTGTCAGAATGGAGTGAATTTCCTTCGGCGCCTTGCTTTGCAGGGAAAAAAAAAACAATAACTTGATGGCAGCTTGTGTCTCCATGTTGTTGAAATCGCGCGCGTCGCCTGACATGCTTCCTTTCAGCCTCTGTAACAAGAAAAGACTTGCAATTCGGCACATGAACATACCCCTCTTTCCAACGACACTAACGATTCTGTCCTATGAAATTGGGAAGTAGGTCGGGCTAAGGACTTATCAGCGCACCTCGTATTAATCAAATGATTAACTGTTCTTTACTGCAAGAAAATTGTGGGGTTTACACACTCGCTACTGTTCCTTTACCCTTATGGGATATTAGATATTTTATCTACTGAAAGAGCATAATAGTTAACTCTATTTAACAGCTTCCATTGATTCAGCTGTCGGGCCTGTAATGATTCAGGACTACGTTTGAAAGAGTAACAGTTGTGAAACACTTTGTGAGCTTCGTTGAAGAAGAATAGGATATAAATTTATTGGAAACGAAGTTACGTTCTTGAATCCTATTTTAGGGTGTCTGATCAATTTAAAGCTCAGTGGTAATAATATACAACATCTGTTGTAACTTTTTTTGTATGGAAGCATCACGATGTGCTTATAAACGTAATATAATACTAAATAGTGTACGTCAGCACAACCATTTTATTACTGAAGGTACTTACATAGCCTACATGTTTCGACTATAGATTTGTCATCTTCAGGCCTAGTTTGTCATTTGAGTCACAAGATGCTATGCACACTTTGGAATCTCATCGTGTTTACATCCATGGAATACATAAAATTAAACACGATGGGATCCCAAAGTGTGCATAGCATCTTGTCACTCAAATGACAAAATAGGCCTAAAGATGACTAATCTATAATCGAAACATGTAGCCTATGTAAGTACCTTCAGTAATAAAGTAGTTGTGCTGACGTATACTATTTAGTATTATATCTGATGCAACATTCAGAAATGTTTCATTTTTCCCACAAACTGTATGCATAAGTTTCAGATGATTTTTATGTTAAACAGTGATTATTTCTCTGCAAAAATTTGACACATGCCATTTAAATGGGTTCGGTCGTCGTTCTCTATGACGTATAAACCGATATTTTATATGCAATTTAGAAGAAAATCCGGTCCCAGTAGCCGCGCGGTCTGAGGCGTGGGTCTGCTGCCACTTGCTTGCTGGGATTACAGGTTCGAATCCCGCCTGGGGCATGGATGTCCGTCTCTTGTACGTGTTGTGTGTTCACAGGTAGAGGTCTCTGCGTCTGGATGATCACTCGTCCAGAGAAGTCCTATTGAGTGTGGTGTGTCTGAATGTGATCGTGGTGAAGCCCCTTACTGGGAGGCTATGAGCCGGCATCGGGCCGAAACGGCAGGGGGAGTCCTCAAACGCTTAAGTATTGCAACTTACAAATACGTGTGGTTAGATACAAACTGTATGTGCTCCAAACGTATCCATCTAAAAAGCGGAAGAGTTAAAATATTTTCGAAATTCTAATTTGACATTAAGAATTACATTCAATGACTTCAAGAAGGGATACCAGTCTAGAACTATTACGGTAAAGGACGAGAAAGGAGAGTTGGTTGCAGACCCCCACAGTATTATGGCGAGGTGGAGGAACTATTTCTCCCAGCTATTGAATGTACATGAGAATAATGACGTTAGGCAGGCAGAAATACACACAGTAGTACCACTAGTGCCTGAGCCAAGTGCCTTTGAGGTTGAGTTGGCTATTGGAAAGCTAAAAAATCACAAATCGCCAGGTATTGATCAAATCCCAGTAGAATTGATTAAAGCAGGGGGTAGGACAATTTGCTGTGCGATTCATAAACTTATTATTTCTATTTGGAATAAGGAGGAATTGCCTGAAGAATGGAAGGAGTCGATCATAGTACCTATCTATAA
>Ga0123355_10011520_pt1 | contig 13636 bp, 10 predicted proteins | sample TergutEmb28metaG_3_FD_89872 | JGI IMG/M metagenome (GOLD analysis project Ga0123355, IMG submission 89872) | Embiratermes neotenicus P1 segment gut microbial communities from Petit-Saut dam, French Guiana - Emb289 P1 | ecosystem: Host-associated > Arthropoda: Insects > Digestive system > Gut ...
CGGCGGTGGGTGGGGGGGGGGGGGGGGGGTGGGGGTGGGGATAAAAAATACACATATTTAGCCAGTTAGAAATCAAAAGAATTTTGGTGCCTGTGTTAACAGTTCCAAAGCGCAGTGGTAACTATATGTACCATGTTAAAGAACTGCATTTTCTCCACACGGTATATTTGTGCGTACGCTCCCGTATGATGCCAGAATAATCAGCGATTATTTCCCTACACAGAATTAACTGATTGGTCTTGTTAATGGAGACCAATTTTGTTATCGGGAAGGTACGAACTTAATTCTCATGTGTAACTTAGGCGAATTTTATCCTGTGAAATTTGATCTCACGAGGCTCAGTTTCGATTCCCTACCCATCCATATTTATGGTGGACAAAATGTCACTGGAACAGGTTTCTCTCCAAGTCCTTAAGTTTTCCCCTGCACATATCATTACACTATTTGTTTCCTGCTCTTCTCTGTCATCATGTTACTCTTTCCATATGAATAAGCGAGGAAAGCCTAACAAACTTGTAATACAGTGAAGTCATTTACGGGAAAAATTTTATTTTTCAGGTTTCAACAAAAGGAAGTCTAGAATTATTTCTATAGTAACACCAACTAGATGCCCAGTGTATCAAATTTATTTTATCTTGGAATGACACCCTACATGTTTCGGATGATCTTTCCGTCCATCATCAGGGGTTCAAGACTACATACAGCAACAGGCATTTGCGAAACAGATACTGCTGTCTGCTTGATAGCAAGCAGAAAGCAGTATCTGTTTGACAAATGTCTGTTGCTGTACGTACAGTCTTGTACTCCTGATGATGAATGGAAAGACCGTCCAAAATATTTAGAGTGTCATTCCAAAATAAAATAAATTTGATACACTGGTGCATCTAGTTGGTTTTACTGTAGAAATAATATTACGATGCACAGCCCTATGAACGTCAAATTTAGGAAGTCCAGAAATTGATGAATCTTACCGCATCGAAACTTCTCACTGTCTTTAATTTTAGAAAAGCTGCTTTAAAAAAGTTCCAGCTGCATTTTTAAAAACGGGTCGCAGTTATTTCCAGAGTAAGAACAGGAATGTTCATTCTTTTTAACGGCCGGTTGGAGCTGCTAGCAATTGTGCCGCATCTCTTTATACATTGTCTGTCTGTCCGTCTGAAAGATGTGATATTCTTTTATGTGCTCATTTTATGTGATTCTTACAGCCAAGAAATACACAGAGGCCGTTTTCCGCCTTGTTAAAAAAATTATTTCCTCCTTCCGTCATATTTCCCAAATTTAATAACCAAAATCGGTACATTTCCTAGATATTTGTTCTTGGAGTTTTACAATAAAATCTGGAAAAGAGTAAAGGAATGCGGCTGTCCGGCTTGGCATTCAAGAGTAAATGAACTCAAACTTCGCTACGAAAACAGAATGTACCCCGGGTTAAAAAATTCCAGGGGGTGGCCATGAAGAATATATATATAATTTTGCGCCTAATATTCTCAGTATATTTATTGCAGTTTCTTTCCTTACATACAAAAATGTGTATCAAATCACATGCACCGAACACATAGCGCCAGATGACAAGTTTACAGGGCATTTTATAATTGTGGGTTCTCAGCCTGGAAATTAAGGCTGTCACACTTCTGGCGCCTAGGACGTGGAACTGTAGCCTAGATTTTTGGAAAATCTGTCGACCCCTAGCCTATATCGATTCACGTTTCTCGTGACATTCCAGAAAAAATTCTGGGCTAAAACACAAAGACAGAGTCCTGTCAAGTCCTTGCCAATTCAATTACTAAAACTTCATAAAAAAAATCCCATCCTATATAGTGAAATCTAGCGACAGAGTCTATAAATACTCCGTAAACAAACTATGCCGCTCTATTTATTGGCTACAGTCACAGCTGTACCCTTTTAGATACCAAATAAAGACCAGATTTATTTCCCCTACATCTGTTGTATTCTCACCGCACAATGACTGCCCCGACCAAGTAATTGCCTCGTTATCATACCGACCATCTATACAATCATTTTATTATGCATGACAGAACGAAACTAGAACATCTGGACAACAGCCAATGAAAAATGAAATACCTAGGAAATAAAAAATTTAATCTCGATTTACTTTACCGAGCTGTATAACATGAAAGACCTCCATATTTTGTAAATTAAACACTTCTTTATATGATAACGTAACAAGATAATAATTTGCATCAAAGTATTGACAATACGTGACTAAAGATTCAGTGATCAGTAATGCCATGATTATGGTTATGAGAACAGTATCTGTGGGGGCAAATAAGCGAATACAGTACGAATGTCCATGGCACTCGTCTCTCTTCTTTTCCACATCATTATGGTCCAACACACCTGATTCTTTAGCATTATTAATTTGGGTTATTATCATCATTATTATTATTATTATTGGTACCTTGTTTTATTTGTAAACGACTTATTTCATATAGCTATCTTAAACGGAATGTTGGTAGATAAAACTTAAACATTTCGAAATCTCGTATATATTAATTGCACTAGCATTACCACAACTAAAGCTGTATTGTTTCTTAGCTTTACTACCGTAATTCAGTACAGTATTTTGAATGTCGCTAGTGTTCCTCCTGCCCCTAAAATTCGTGCTTAGGCCATGGGGAATTGTAGTGTGGTCTCCGAAGACGTAACACTGTAACCGAGTTTCGCAAACTTAGGTTAATATTTCAGACCTTGAAATGGACACAGTTCAACTCAGGCAGCATGATGTTGTAATAAGCCTGAAGAAGGGTGGCAACACTGAATAGGCAGTGATAAATTACAAAATCATGAGGTTTAGTCTGTAAGCTAAAGGTAAATAAGTCCCTTGTGTAACCTTCGCTAATTAACAAGCTGACTGTAAACTTTCTGACATTTCACGTCCTTATAATTTTCAACCATAAGCTTAGGTCATATTTCTTACAAATTGTAGTATTAGTTTACCCTGCCGATGGCCAACTTATTATCAAGGTCTTACGCCAGTTAAGGCGAAATGAATTTCTTACAAGAAACAAGAACTTTAATTCTGCTCAACGCAAGGTTATCAAGAAATCAAAATTACAGGAAAAATTATGAAGTATTACTGCTGTGTAGAATTCAATGACAGTTAGATGGAAGGATGCGACAAGGATCATGTTGAGAAAAGAAATACAGAATTTCAGGCACAAACACTGACAGAAATGACTACTCGCCAAACATAGGTAGGTATAAATGGAAGGATTATACGAAAAATGAATCTTAAAAGACATAATTGTCATGGAGTGGATAAGATATGTCTGACTCAGTACAGGTTCCACTGCTGTCAACAAGGTGATACAAATTCTCCTCCTCCCCAAAAGGGGGGGGGGGGTCGGATATTTTGTCTGAGTGAAAAACTGTCAGATTTTCGGAGGGATGCTCCTTCATTAACTTACTCCTGTCAATGAAACTATAGAAGCCCAAAGAGAGAAATTATTTATTATTCTACGGTAAATTGTTTAAACGGAAGTATTGTGAGCAATATGAGGCCAGACAACATGCACAATAAAGACAACATTAATCTTCATCAGATGCTGGATTAGGCACACGACGAAGATACTGCAAAGTGCACAGATGTAGCATCACAGATTTATAATCTCGGCGATAAATTTACGTAATTAATCTTCTATTTTCCCTCTCCGCCTTAATCCAGGGCAGATAGCCCCATTAGTCGCTGGGTAGAAGGCTAAGTGTAAGCAGAAATTGTATTTCGTATTTTTAGGGTCCCAGATTCGAACCTCGGAGCGGAGACTGGCTATTCTCAAAGTTTTTGGTGTCTTTCTCACTTATTTTAACTACGTGTGGGAATATAACCTAAAAATATGCAAAAATCGTTTTTTTACAGTCTATTTGACCAATAACCCCTTTTATTACATTGCTCTTCTGGATTGTACAATGTGAGGTAGAGAGAGCTTCGTTAAAAAAAATAAATTAATATTTTTGTAGCGCATTGACACAGTGTAGGGAAGTAAAATAGCATACAGTACTATAAAGTACCAACAGAGTTCGCTACTAAACATTGTTATAATAATGCACGCTGTTGGTATTTTATAGTACTTAGTATCGTCATGTACAGTACAAAAATTATTTCAATTAAACTCATAAAAGCCTCATTAACAAGGTACCACCATCCTGACACCCTATGCGTGTAAGATCCACTATAATATTAATCTTGCCCATTTAAGCCTAAGTTTTCCAAGTTATCTTTTTTACTTTAGGTTTAAATTTCCTCTAAAATGATATCCACTATTAGGTCAGAAGTAGAGCAGTTCCTTCGTATCGCTCTATTACGACGTCCCGCGATTCGTTAATATACTGAGTGGCACAAAAGTTACTTGGACGGCCTATTCGTCACTAAACGTCAAGGTTCAAGGGGCTTCTACACCATCCTGTATATGAAACTGACGCATCAAAACTGTGCGAGATTTGGAGTTTAAGAAACCGTGCTGATTCAGTTCTTGTGGTATGTTCCGACTAGTGGACTGATAAAAATCAAACACTGTTTATTCTGAAAATACAAGCATCACCCTCTCCGAAACGTCGGAAAATACGTACCCAATGACAGCGTAATAACCCGAAGACACAAATTTTGAAAAATACTAAATTTTTATTTACTATTCGCAAATCTTTAACAAGATAGGTAATGTATGCCGAACGTAGCATTGAGGCGCGTTCGCTTAAGCACTCTTGCCGGGGAAAAGCAGTTAGTATTATATATTCTAAGTGTGTGTCTCTCTTATTGTCTTAGTTATCCAGCACCATATTGTGTTACATCAGCACTGACCTGTTCGGCTGTTCCATATTTTCCATATTATGCAATAAATGGCACGATTTTTTTTAAAAAGAAAGAATGGTGTTTTGATTTTTCTCAGCAACTTTTGTCTGAAATATTTCTCACTACACGAAGAATACAGCGAGATATTATTTTAAATGAGAGTAAGTCTTCATGTAAGGTACCAATTATTTTGGTATATTTTAATGACACTTGAATTTCCTCCACAGATTTTCGAAAAAAATTCTCCAGCATTAATATTTCATGAAAATCCGTCCAGTGAAAGCCGTGTTTTTCCATGCGGATGGACAGACATGACGAAGCTAATAGTCGCTTTTCGAAATTTTGCGAACGCATCTAAAAATTTGAAATCTTAATTTCCCGGAAAGAATACTGTATTTACAAAAAAAGTTAATCCTAACCTCACAGAGAGCACGCTTCTCAATAGCAGGGACCAACACGACAAGCCGGCATAGGGAATAAAGTGTTCGTTGGGAATTTCACGAAACACATAAATGCACTGTCTGGGCGAAATGCGAACATTTAATCTTACAGCAGGTGGTACATATGGTAACCACTGATTTAAAAGGCCATCTCTCTGTTTTGGTCTATCAGCCATATGCTAGGCAGTGTAAGAGAGGTGTCAGCCGCAGACTGGCAAACTGGCAGCAAGGTCATCGGCGGTAGAAGTGGCGTTATGTGGGTCAAGAGGAGCGTTAAGATGTCGGCAGCACGACTCCCGAAATGTCGTTCGGTCGTGACGTAGCAGTGGGTGTATGTCACTGTAAAAAAAATTCCTTCTTCCATACCAATCTCGATTGACCAATATATATATGGAAAACCACCCACAAATCTGTCTCTGGGATCAGCAAAACGTGATGAAATTTACCTTGTCATATAATGCAAAGGGCGGGGAATTTTACAGCAAGATGTTAATAGAAATAGTAGTGATATCTTGCCAAATATCAAACATTTTGAAACGGGAGTGATATTATTTATTTTTTTTTGTAGTTTCTCCTTTCTTATAAGGAATGCAATACTGATGTAAGAAGCCGAAATTCGTTTAACTATTTGGATCATGGTGGTAAATAAGTTTACAACCGTACTGAACATTTCATAAGGCCGTGCAATGTCTCAGACAGTCAACAACTTCCCAACCAGAAGGCCTGGGTTCTATCCCAGCTCAATCAAGGTGGGTTTATTGTGAACAGAGTGGCACTGGGACAGGTTTTTCTCGGAGTACTGCAGTATCCCCACTTAGTATCATTCCACCAATACTCCATACTCATTCATTCGTCGAATCCCGACGCCAGATATCCTCAGCAAATAACAGCGTCGTTAAATAACACGTATTTAAAATTTAAAAACGCTCAACATGGCAGCAAACTAGTTATGTCTTTCATGCGATGTCCCCCGGGAAACAGGGAAAGTTTTGTAAATTAACCGATAGTTTTCTTAATGGAGACGCATAATACCACTACACAGTAGAAACGAAAACCCGATAATGCGACACCCTCGCTTAGGATCCATGAAATTCTGCCAACAGTCATTCCCTGTTACAGAGTATTTCGATTTACCGTCACCGTCGATATAGCGCCACAAATTGCGGCTAACTAACAATGGCATTTTACCGGAGTTTTTAGTTTAGATACAACTAAGAAGCCGCGTTTCGATACAGACGAAAGACTGTCAGGTTCTCTAGAAGGAATCTGCGGAGTGGTGTAATTGTCTGCTGCCACATTACACACCGTAATGCTGTTTAATTTTCTGTGGTGACTTCACAGCTGTCAAATTTCGTTTGAAAACCGTGTGACTGGACATACTTTTACTGCGAGTTTTCTCGTATGACGTGAGCATGTCATGAGGCAGCATGGAGGTCATCCATCTGGCTGAGATTTGAGGTTACTGTGGCGGTGACAATAAAGGTTTTGTTTAATGGGACGTGACGTCATGTAATTTCATAGGATTTACCCCAGCGTTCCGTACTACAGCGCTGTCTCATTCTTCAGCCTAACTTGGTACATGGCTCGAAAGGAAGCTGTCGTTGATACGGGACACAGAACGTAAACGGCGTATCAATAACCATTTTTTTCGAAATATTCACTGTTTTCTCCTTGAAGGCACACGGCTGTATTTCCCCCCTTAACGATGGTGCCAATCAAATGCAACATTTCAGAATATCACAGCAATGCTGCTGAGGATTCATATTGTGGGTCGCGACCTTTGACCCAAAGACACGGAGTCACAACCCAGAAGACTTCAACCCAAAAGCACATTGTCCCTCTCCAGGCCATGAAATAATGGGAGAAGTGCGGTATTATTTCTTTCCTAATTTCCTGCCTGAACACTTGCCTCCATGGCTGCAAGTGTTCAGTTTCACGTCCCGGCCGCTTTACCTGGGAAGAGCCTCTGGTTCTCATTTAGTAGGGGGCTGGGAGGGCACAGAAACAGTCTGGACATTTTGAATAAGAGTAAAACGTGTTGCACTTGCAGCGAATCGAGCAGCGATTCCTCAGGTAGACAGACCGTAGTCGAACCACTCTACACGGAGGAGTTACACAGCTCCCCACACACCGTGACAGCCTGAAACCTCACGAAGTTTTTAAATACGACACCCAGTGCAACAAAGTATAACCTAATAAAATTCCCCAAATGTTCATTACTCTTTTTGTGGCTCTGTTCGAATTACATGCTCTTATTCCAGTGGCCCTGCAGACAGGTTCAGGGCGGAGTGCATCACGATTCATGCTTCCAGTTCTGAAGTGATGGCCCCTACATGCCAGGTTTCATACTCCTAACACACGCCTTCTCTTAATTTCGCTTTCCCTTACTTCCATCACCGATGGGTGATGAACATTCTTCATTTGCTTGTCGCACCGCGTGGTTTCGTCAGAGATGGGTGTGTCGATGTGCTTAATTCTCTGTAGAAGCGGAACACATTTCGTTATATAGAAAAGAGAATTGGAACGAAACGAACAAAGAAATAAAAGAGTTAGGAAACATCGCGCGTAATGCAGCAGATTTACTGTGAACTATGTAATAAGAACCAAACTGGTTCACTATTTATCCTCATTTTATTTCGTCAATCAACCTCTACACGTTTCTGACATATTTGTAGCTCATCATCAGGAGGTATAATGTATTTACGCAACAATTGGTACGTGTTATGCTATTTAGCTGACTGTCTGTTGGCTGGGCCGGCCGACATACACTCAACTAAAAAGCCCAACACGTACCAATTGTTGTATATATACAGTATACTTCCTGATGACGGGCTACAAATATGCCCGAAACGTGTAGAGGTTAACTGACGAAATAAACTGAGGATAAATAGTACATCAAGTTTGTTTTTATTACATAGATGTATCGAGAGACACGGTCAATATAACGTAAGTAAAATAAGTACTGTGAACTGTTGTCTATGTTGTAGAAAATATTATATAAATTGTACTGAACATAATACATGCATCGACTTGCTCTCTGCAACTGTGTTTGAGTATTTGTTTGTTCTTTATTTATTTTTATTTTGTACAATGAACCAACAAATGCACAATTAATTGACAAATTATGACACTCTTCCTTTAGGTTTCGACACTACTGTTCCATCCTCAGGGAGTTCGTAGTTGGTATCTTACCAAGTTACACAAGTATATCAAATGCATTAGTTGGTAATATAATTTAAAATTTAAATATTTAAAATATTTCACATGGGTTTTATTTTTTGAAATCTCAATGTTCAAAATTTTTAAAATATTAAAGTTGTCCTATTTATAATAAAATTTGCTAAAATCATTTTGGTGTTATAATGAAGTCCGTCTGTGTGGTGGCTATATACCCAATTTGAAAAAATATGACTTTTATTAGTGGATATATAAATGTTATATCGCGGATATATCGAGCATATTTAATTAATTAAATTTTGTTTTAGTGTATGAGGGTGAGTCAAATGAAAACCTTAAATATGTTTTATCTCGTAATTTATTGAACACAAAAGGTACAAAATGACTTTATTTTTTTATGTAGTATCGTACTGCTTGCCACCTGTCGGCCACTCTTCAAACCACGAGTATCACTGTTGAGACTTAACAAGACAATCGGGCTGTGGTTCGAATTTTTATCGCACTTTTAAGGTTTTAAGTTGACTCTCACTCGTATTTCACTCCATTTGTTTCTTCCTTTCCGGCAACTGAAGACGCAAAAAGTAAAACACACAGGACTATGCGGCGTATAATTCAGCCTGAGTTTGTGTAAGGGTATGAACTGTGGACTCTCACATTACGGGAGACACATAAGCTGAGAATATGTGAAAACGGAGCGACAAAGGAGATAGGTGGTTTCAGAAGGGAGAACGTGACAAGATACCGGAAAAATGCATAATGAGGATCTTCATGATTCGTTTGTTTGTTTTTGGCGCAACAGTCCCCAGTCCCCAGTGAGCCAGGGCCTTCTCATTCACGAGGTTTCTAGATCACACACAACGAAGAACCACAGTCGGTAGGACTCCTCTGGACGAGTAATCAACTCATCGCGGAGACCTCTACCTGATAACACACAACACTCACAACAGATAAACATCCATGTCACTGGTGGGATTCGAACCCACAGTCTCAACAGGCGAGCGACCGCAGACCTACGTCTTAGACAGCGCGGCCACTGGGATCGGCTTCATGATTCGTAGTCAACATAAAAGAGTTATGTGGGTGATCAAATCGAGGAGAATGAAGTGAGTCGGTCGTGTAACATGTGTAGGAGAGAAGGTAAATTCATACAGCGTTTCGTTGCAGAACTTTAGGGAAAGAAACGGATTTAAAGGTATAGGTGTAAATAGGAGAACAATTTTAAAATGTTTCTTCAAGAAATATGTTGGGGAAACGTGGATGGGATTATTTCGGCTCCGGGTAGGAGCAAATGGGGTGCTGTTGTGAATACGGTAATGAACATTCGGGTTATATAGAATTCGGAAAATTTGTTGACTAGATGAAAAAAGTATTCGCTTCCCAAGAAGGACTCTGTTTCTTGGAATGAGTAGGAGATTCTCGAAGGAGTCTTCTGTTACAACTGCCCCCAAAAGTAACAAAATTTGGAATGTTTCAGCAGATTGCATTGAATTCTCCGCTACGAAATTTTAAGAAATCGGGTCAATGATTATCGCTCTGAAACATACGAACAGCCCAGAAATCAGGTTGAGCTGACACATTTTTTACAACATTTTCAGAGCGCATACTGCATACGAAATGAATGCATTCTTCACGTAGCCTTGCCAGCATAGAGAAGGCTGAATACTTGCAACTTTTGTTTATTCATAGGCGAAATTTAATTTAATTTGACGTATTACACACTGTCGAAACCACGGTGAATGTACCGCTTTGGTATCTCGTAATTTCTGGATCCCTACAGACACACAGTATATATTAGACTTTCAATGTGGCAAAGAATAGCTACGAGAAATAATATTTAACAGGGGTGTAAATGTTACCGACATCCGTCCTAGACTCACACACACGTTTATCCTGTATCAAGAACAAAAATTCCGCCGAATTTCTATCTGCTTATTGTATTTTCTGTCAGCAGATGCTGCAGATGTTTGCAAATACCCACAACGTTCGTGAATATTAACACACAAAATAAGCACTAATTTATTTTCGTATATTGTATAGTATATTTCTATAAACATTTGTATACCTTGTAAGCACTATTTTATTCGAAAGTTTGTAAGGATGTAAAGCTTCGTCTCTCGTAATAACGAAAGAGAACAGACTGCGAGAAAAGGCGAGAATATTGCGGCATAACCGGGGGGGAATAAAAGAAAATGGAGAAAAATTTTTAAAATGTTCGATTTTCTTTGAAATCACGATATACGTAATTCTATAGCTTATGTATTACGTACCCTCCTCACGAGCGAGCTGTACGTGTAGCCCAACTGAATATGTACTTATCTGAATTTGTGCAGATAACGTATGCTTATAGTGACAGTTTAGTAGTTTATTCAAACACAGTTGTATAATCTAAATACCCTGGCATATAGACCGAATATGACACTAGAAAAGACGGGTAAATGATCAGAATATATAGCAGTCTCCGGGCGGTACAGCGAATGAACTACGGACTGGGGGACTCGATTCGTGTTGACTGAAGAGAATTTTGAAAGACTTACACCGTCTAGTCCAGATCTGATACACACAACCCCCTCCCCCCATAGAAAGTATGTATTAGGGTTATTTCTCCGAGGTCAAGCGGCAGAGACCTGAACCTGACCACTCACCACCCTCCGGTGTCTCGGATAAGAATACACGTAGGTATATTTCGTCCCCTTCCCGTGTTGTTCTCTTGTCCTGGAACTTAATTGATAATGCATTTTATATTATCTGGTATTTACCTGGAAAATACTAGAATTAACAGTCTGGAGACCGAGATTCGAAATGGAGACGTCACTGGTGATTACACCAAGTTGTTTGTTCGTATGATGAAACTTCTGTCATCCTCAATATCTGATACAGGCTTTTTGTCAGACACGCAACAAATAACACGTAAGGTTTCAAATGCACTGGGATGTCATACCGTTTCGCTGGGCGAGTATTTCGCGATATTTCGAACAGTCGCATTGACATCAAGGGGTGTAATACAAAAGCCCGGCCACATCTAGAACCAAAACTTCGAGAACGCCCCTGTGAGAACTTCGAACAACTCACGGTAACCTTATTTGGTCACTCCTGTTGCCGCAGTTCTGTAATTCTTTCCAAGTATAGTGTTCAGTGCCGGTGAGAGAGAGTAACGCCATTTAATTCAAATGAACTCACTGATGAGGGACGCCGAAAGATGAAAATATTCGGCTTTCAGCGTTTCGGATCGACGGGTCCTAAACCCACAACCCTTATTTTAAGATTTGTACAAAATTTTTTAGAGTTAATATAAACTGTTCCTGTTCTAGCGTATAACGCCACGAAGACGTAGGGGAAATTGAGGTATAGTTCCACACATCATAACTTGAGAAATGTAGACAAATTGTCAGCTTCACGCCCTGGCCTATTTATCCTAGGGGGGAAAGCCCCCAACCTCCACTACGCCCCAAAGTCGGTCTTGATGTTATCGATTTCATATCCGTGACGGTAATCCAACTCATATCCCTTCGTCATCTATCACAATGCCTAATCACTACACCGACTGAGATATTAATTAATTATATCAGCGTCTGTAGGAATCGTCATTTCCTGCTGCGTTATAATTAGCAACATTTGAACGAGCAGAATAGACAGTTACGATATAAGAGGACCAAGTTCAAACAGTGCCAATAAAGAATTCTCTCATCGGACACAACACTGAGCCAGTGACATCCACCTCTCATCCTCACATATTTATCTGCATCTTAACACTCTATAGCCCAGTGGTCACTATATGTACCACCAGGTTTAACTCTCAACAATTCCACGTTCTAACACACAATGCATTTATGTGTTTTATATGGATCTGAGAACAAACAACGATTATTTATTTCCCTATACAGCATTAACTGATTGGTCTTTTTAACTGAGACGGAGTGCGTTTACTACACGGTACGAACTGGGTTTACGTGTAACCCTTCGAACCCCAGCGGTCACTACACGTACCGCCAGTTTAACATTCAGCAATACTATGTTCTGCCCACACAGTGTATTTATGTGTTTTGTGTGGATCTCAGAACAAACAGCGATTATTTCCCTATAAAACTTTAACTGACTGGTTTTTCATAATCGAGAGGGAGAGTGTTTACTGCGAGGTAAGGACTGAATATTTAGATATAATTCAAGATAAACAAGTTATGCTTTACATTGTGATTTTAACTGTTATCAAGCGATTTAAATTTATAACGTGCCGTGTTTTGTTTCATTTTAGAACCAAACACTTGTACAGAATTCCGATCACCAACGCACTACGGAAAATCCAACTCTCTGCTACAATCAACATAAAAGTTGATTTCATACCTAGCTTCTAGAAATATTCGTTCTGTTACGAAATAACCTTTTAAGTTTAAAGAATGAGGATCTTGCAGGAACTCTTTAAAAGGAAATAGATGTTTTGTGCAGAGCGTCGGGAGTACGAAAACTTATTTGAATCTCAAGAAATAAAATGAACAGCGCATGGAGAATACGGATCGAAGTGACGCACGTTTATTTGAGTAGTTTCACTAAAGATATCTCTTGCGTGCGGTGTACAGACCTCTGACGTGGACAATTGTGACAGCAATTGAGTCCGGGTAGCTCAGTCAGAACTGTGACTAAGGTATGGGTTCAAACACCGAGAAATCTACTTCCTTTGTCTCGTGATTCCACGATCCCGGAAAAAAATATGTATTATTTTCTTACGTCTATTTTAAGAATTATGGTGTTTTATTTACTGTAAATATCCTCAGCGCAGGGTACTAAACCATATCCATAAGTTCTTCTAGAACACACTAGGCACTTAAAGTTTTGTTACAGGCTTCTTTGCCGTGTTGTCATATACTGATTCACAAAATCACGAGTTGAAATAGCTAGGTATCAGTGGCGTAGATAACCATTCCACTGCACCCCTTTCTAATCAATAAGAGGGAGCCCCCTCCCCAATAATTAATGTAATTACTCCCAGATCTCACAAAAAGGTTCCAGATTTCTGCCTTTTGACGTAAGTATGGAAATCAGTCTAAAAAGAAATTAACATTTTTAGGATTGAATAATATTGGAAGACTCCCTGACCCATTCCCCCCCCCCCCCCCCCCCCCCCCCCCCCCCCCCCCCCACCCCCCCCCCCCCCCCACCCCACCCCCCCCACCACCCACCACCCCACACCAACCACAAACACCAAACACCACTTCACCAC
>Ga0123355_10011521_pt1 | contig 13636 bp, 11 predicted proteins | sample TergutEmb28metaG_3_FD_89872 | JGI IMG/M metagenome (GOLD analysis project Ga0123355, IMG submission 89872) | Embiratermes neotenicus P1 segment gut microbial communities from Petit-Saut dam, French Guiana - Emb289 P1 | ecosystem: Host-associated > Arthropoda: Insects > Digestive system > Gut ...
ACTTTTCTCTTGCCAATGTCTCCGTAACCATTGAACTTTGGATATAGGTGTTTTGGTTTATATCGGTATAGTTTGACCTAAGGAACACTCTCCCGAAGTCTGGCACATTCCTCCTGGGACACCTGTATATGGTACAGTGCAGACCAATGGCAGTGCATGTATACGGTACATTGCAGATGAACGGCGGTGTATATGTACAGTACAGTGCAGACCAACAGCACTGTGTGTGCATGGTACTGTACAGACCAGCAGCACTGTGTGTATATGGTAAAGTGCAGACCAACGGTTGTGTGTATGCGGTACAGTGCAGATCAACGGTAGTGTCTATATACGTAACAGTGCAGACCAACAGCAGTGTGTGTATATGGTACAGTGCAGACCAACGGTTGTGTGTATATGTACGGTACAGCGCAGGCCAACAGCAGTGTGTGTACGGTACAGTGCAGATGAATGGCAGTGTATATATACAGTACAGTGCATACCAGCAGCACTGTGTGTGCATGGTACTGTGCAGACCAACGACTGTGTGTGTGTGTGTGTGTGTGTGTGTGTGTGTGTGTGTATACAGTACTGTACAGACCAGCAGCACTGTGTGTATAAGGTAAAGTGCAGACCAACAGTTGTGTGTATATGTACGGTACAGTGCGGACCAACAGTATTGTGTGTATGCGGTACAGTGCAGATCAGTGGTAGTGTCTATATACGTAACAGTGCAGACCAACAGCAGTGTGTGTATATGGTACAGTGCAGACCAGCGGTTGTGTGTATATGTACGGTACAGCGCAGGCCAACAGCAGTGTGTGTATGGTACAGTGCAGATGAATGGCAGTATATATATACAGTACAGTCCAACAGCACTGTGTGTGCATGGTACTGTGCAGACCAGCGACTGTGTGTGTGTGTGTATATACAGTACTGTACAGACCAGCAGCACTGTGTGTATAAGGTAAAGTGCAGACCAGCGGTTGTGTGTATATGTACAGTACAGTGCGGACCAACAGTATTGTGTGTGCGGTACAGTGCAGATCAATGGTAGTGTCTATATACGTAACAGTGCAGACCAGCAGCAGTGTGTGTATATGGTACAGTGCAGACCAATGGTTGTGTGTATATGTACGGTACAGCGCAGGCCAACAGCATTGTGTATACGGTACAGTGCAGGCCAACGGTAGTGTGTGTGTATATTGCTCATAGTGTATCTAGACTGCACATTGAGTAGATGTGGAATAGGTTGAATCTATAAGGTGGGGCTGTTAAGTGCCATAGTAGTAAGGCGGAATGACTTGCACCCTGTACGTAATGCAATACACGGAGTTGTTCAAGGGGTCAAGAGATTTCTTCAGTTTTCAACCCTAATGTTGTGAGAACCCACATCTCTGTCAGATCCATATTCATATTACCTTTCCATTTATGCCAAGTACAGGCTGCTCAACCGTCTCTGGCCACACAGCATTTTAGTGTTCCTGGCAGTATTTGAGCAGTGCAAATTCTGAAGCTTCGTATGTAGCTGTCTTCATTGTGTGGCTTGTCTCACTTGCTATGTGTTCTTCCATAAACAGTGATATAGTTCATTTTCATTCTGTAAGGTGTTTTTCTTCAATGGTATATTGAGATGATATTTCAGGTTTTCATAGCAGTAAAGATTCATGTAATTAATTGTCTTTATAGTGAAGTTGGAAGCAGTGGGTTGCTTTAAAACCCTGGTTCTCATCTAGCATTATATATAACCCAGAAGACTACATTGTGAATTTTACTTTCAGTGGGATCTGTTAAATTGTTAGGAGCTAATTTTCTAGTCTGTGCAACGGAAATGAAGTGCTTAATTTAGGCCCCAAACTGCTGTCAGAATTCCATTCATTCATAATTTCTCTTTATTTGCCTTCCATTTATTGCAGTTTTTAGCCAGGTATCTGTTAACCAAAGATGCCAATATTTATGCCTAATTTGATGGCACATGTAGATGAAAGTTTATTCTCTGAGATATGACTACGTTGTTTGGCAGTGCAATAAATAATAGTGTAATAAATGTGATGTTGTCCAAGTGGGAAAGGTGGACAACTTACATTCCCAGGAGACAAAGTATGTACTGTAATACAGCTGATGTTTTAGGCTGAAGCCATGTCTTCTTCATTCCCTCACAAAGGCAGGTCTGTGTTTGGGTGTATCACCTCTGTTATTCAGGAGGGAGGACCACAGTGGTGTCAAAAGTGTCCATGGCACAAGCATGGGCCAGCAGCAGGGTTATGGCAATCATCCAGTCCTAGTCAGGGTACCCTGTTGGTATTGAAAGCTCTAATGATCCCTGTCAGCACTGCTCAAAAATGTGGTTATTGTGAAATATTAACAGGCTGAGCCGAGCATGCAAGGACGTGCCTTTTGCATGAACCAAAACGGTACTGCTTAACTTGTGCGGAGAGCAGGGTATGTTGCCAGAGGGACAGAGTTTTATTCTCCGACATGTCTGCATTTAGCTCAGCAAATAATGGGTTAGTTTTAGTTAATGAACCATGGGGAGAATCTTAACTCTCAGTATGCCTCGAATTCTGTGCGCAGTAATTGTGTGTCCGTTGGGGATGAAGGGCTTGGAAAGGTGCGTATGCTAATTTGTACTTTGTATATGTGATATCATTTAAGACAGAACTAAAATGTCATGCAAAGAATCAAGTATCTGCTTTACTTGCCCTTCTAGCTTTGCCATTCAGCACAGGTAACATTTTACAATGTAACTATGCAATTTAAATCAGTATTTGTGTGAATCCAACAAACAAAAAGGAAAAATTAATTCATACCAGTATCAGGTGACTGAACTAGCATATCAAATCTTTTGGAAGTACTAGACTTGTGTGTTGTCCATTCAGCTGTAAGTGCAAATGGAAGTTGAATTCTGCGTACTTTCCTGCGGAACCTAGTCGCCTCGGAAAATTGGCGAACGTCAGTTTGTGTTTATCTTCTAACTAGGCACAAATAATGGTGTCGTCTTGTTTCGTAGATGTGTTGCGTAAGTAATAGTAATGAATGGAAGGTAGAGGGAAGCCACATACAAATACAGGGAAATTGTGAGTGATGACGATGATGATGATTGTATCTGTATACTTCACTGCACTTGTCATTGATTTTTGTTGTGCTGAGCGCAGAGTGTTCATAGATGTGGCATCTGGAATATTGATTTTTGGGGCTGTGAATGCAGTGTAAAGGGGTTGTGTGGTGTGATTCCTAGTCTTGTTCCTATGCATTTTTGGTTTTGGGAATGGCTGTGTATGTCACAGTGTTTTCTGCATGATTTTGTGTGAAAGGGTGGCAAGGTCTCTAACATTCTGCCAAATCATCATTGCATCTTCCAGGGAAGAACTTTATAGAGGGTTGGTGTGCTGAAGCTTCTGCTTGAGGGTTGGTCCTGTGTGTGGTCATTTGGTTGAAATGTGTGTGTCATGTTCCTTGTAATAAGGTTGGGTGTTATGTTTCAGACAAGAAACTTCCAGGGAAGTCAAAAGATGAGCAGATGGCTGAAAAGAAGCAAGAGCTGGAGAAGAGGCTCCAGGATGTCACTGGACAGCTTGGATCAGCAAAGAAGCCTCCCAAGAAAGGTAAGCCTTTGAAACCCTACATGTGCAGTGTACCACATGCTGCAAGGGGTGGGAAAATATGTCTATCACCTTCTTTAAATGTTGTGAGTAAAGGATGTTTTTTTCCTGGTTGACCAATAAATATCTGGCCGATGCCCTGCCAGCTCTGTATCAAATGAATATGTTGGGAGGCTGAAAAGTTGGTTAAGGGAGCTAGACAAAGCTTCACAGTGATAATGACCTGTATGAAGTCGAATAGAAATGCGCCATTGGTACAGCAAATACTGAAAATGTTGCCCTCCTGACCGAATGCTTTAAGTATACCTGTTGAACATTTTGTTAACTGTCTGGAGTTTCTATTGAAATATCACAGTGGATGTTGTTAGCTGTTCCAGAATGTGGGGATGTATGCTAAACGTGGTGTTAGGTAAGGGGAATGTGGGGGGGCGACAGACCACGGAGGGATTTCATGAATAAGTTGTGTATTTTCTGCGCTCAATACTGTTGGTGCTGGGAATTTACCTCTCCATGTAAGGGAAATAGGCCTAATCAGGGAAAACACTAGCTGTGGATCAACTTCCCCAATGGGTACTGACTGAAGATACCAGTTACAAAAATGTATTCTGTCAACCATATGACGATTTTTCAGAAGTGTGAACTGACAGTACCTTACATGGTCGTCAGAGTTGTAACAGTTTTGTGGCCCTTTGTGAACATGTTTTGAAACACTTGTTTCCCGAGCTAGTCACTCAAGAGATTTTCTTGATGCAGTTTCAGGCCTTGCACCAGTATCGTCCAATTTCCTGGCTGTCAGCACAGTTTGTTACCTGTTGTCTGGCTCTAAGTTTTTGATAGCAGGATAATTAGCTGGATTCTGTGCCACCACATTTCCCCTGATTTAATATTTGTGAATTTAATTGATGAAGTTTAAAAGGTAAAGTGTATAAAACAAATTCTCACACTTGAAGAACCAAGAAACCAGAACTGCCATGAAATTTCAACAATTACTGTAGGAAAACCAGTGGGTTTTATTTTACTTTGTAAAGATTATTATTATTGTGAATCTTTGTGTTGCTTCCTTAGCAGGCTGTTAGGCTGTGAAAACATGGCGAACAGCCGTTAGCTGAACATTGGTCTGGTTCTTGTCGGTCAACCAGGAAATGTTTCACCCTTTGTTCATTGCTGGAGATTTAACTAAAATGTGCAGACCCTGACTTAATGACGAACTTGAATAGTAATGTGTACTGCCTGCCATCATGTGAAACATTTCCAAGTGAAGTATTGATGCATCTTGGCAGATAACATAATGTAGCTGTACCCTTCATTTGCTTTCTGTGGGCAGTAACGTGTAAATTCTGCAGTAACATGTAAATTCTGATCGTCTGTTAGTATGGAGGCTAGCCCTTTTGTATGTCATCTGATCATCAGTTTTGTTTATTGCAGAGGAGAGCAAGTCTGTGGATGTGGGTGGCACCTCTCGCCTCTCAGCCTCAAGTTCCAGCAGTTCAGACACTGACTCCAGCAGTTCCAGCCTCTCTAGCAGTTCTTCTGACTCGAGTGACTCAGAAGCAGGTTAGACATTTCCCACAACACTTTGTTCTGTGTGTTGAGTTGCCAAGTTGGATTCACTGCCCTGAGAGTGCCTGTTGCATTTTTCATGTGTATTCTGTCACAAATAGTGAAATTGGCCTGTTGTTCTCATACAGTGGCCCATACTTGCATTGCATTTGCCATATGGCAGGGTGAGTTGTTTACAGTATTATTACCAAATCAGAAAGTGTTACATAACTTCTGGGGTGTGAAAATAAAGCTGTAATTTTGTGAGATGTCATGCATTGAACATCAGGACTATCAGTCCTGGGGCACATTTAATTGCCATCAAGTTGGCACAAACACATGGTACAAAGATCAGGTCATAGTATTATACTTTTATGATTAATATAGCCAAGAGTGCAGAATGTGTTGTTTGGGGTCAGTCAGCCAGCTGTCGTGTTATCAAACTGGCTGAAAAATGCTGGTGGACGCTACAGGAAGACGAGCTTATTCTTCACAAGAAAACCTTGGCAAGGAGCTGGACTCTACATTGCGCAGTATCAACAGTAGTGTATATGTGACATGCAGACAATGTGAATGGTGGCTGGACGACTTGATACTGCACCCGTGTTATAGAGTCAAGCACTCGGACCTCCAGCAGTGCATGAGATTAAAAAACCTTTGTCCTACCTGCTGTTGTGGTGCAGTGTCAAGTCACGCATCTCTGGATGGGTCCACGCTCGTTACTGTATGATGATGGTATTGGCTTGCTGGCCTCCAAGCACATTGTTTGCACTCCCTGGCTGCTGTGTGTCTTGTTATGTCATGTTTTAATATTGCCAAGGAAGTGAAATGTGTGAAAACTGTTGCAGTGAAAAAGAAGAAATATGTATCATGAAAGACAGCAGAACATTCTTATGAAATAATGAAGCAAGATCAAACGAACGAGCGAGCGGATGATGAATGGAACAGTGTTGTGTTAGTGGAGAGGCAGGAAGCCCTTTTCTGAGGGCCAGGTTTTATTCCTTGTGGTATAATTGGGAAGGGATGAATTTTCAAGGAACACACAGTTTTACTTTGTGACCACTGACTGTACTTTTAGTATTCAATGTCTGTAGAATATAACAATCCTGGTAGTAAGACATGTGCGTGAGTGTGCAAGGCATCTGTTTGTGAATAACCCCCTAGCAAATAATGGGCATTTGTTGCCCAAACTGTACAAAATGGATGATGCATACTGTTTGTGTGTGTGTGTGTGTGCACGTGCGCATGTGTGCAACTGTGTGTGTGTGTGTGTGTGTGTGTGCTGAGGTTTTCTGATGCCATAAAAATAGTAATTTAAAATACAAATAAAATTCAAGCAGTTTGGAAGTTTATAGCTCTGGTCACTGATATACACAGTAGTGAGGAAAATTTTCACAAGTTTTGAGGTTAGTTTCTTTCCTGCAAGCTGGAGATGCTGTGTTTTAGTCCTGTTTTTTAATTATTATTATTATCGTTAATGTAAATATCAAAGCAGTTGTGAAAGGGAGAAACATAAAACTCAAGGTTTGGTGTAAATTCCGTGAAACCTGCTTGTACTGTGTTATTCAGACTTACTATATTTTTTATTTTAGTTTTCTTCTGTACTAAAAATGTGTGAGTGTTCCGTATCCTGACGCTGCGCTCGCACATGGCACATGCGTGCGGGCCAGCACTCTTCCTCTGCGCATTTAACGCACTGGTGATGTGATTGGTCAGCTCCCAGAATTTTTTTTATCACAAATTTGTATATAAATTATAATCTGTAAGCATGTGGCGTCATCCTGTTCTTTTTTGTAGTCGTGTTCCCGTCTGTACTTTTTTTTAATGACATGAAACGTTGTACACAGTGAAAATAATTATATGAAATAAAAGATTATATAGAACCCATTGTACAAACTAGTTGTTGCTGCAAACCCCCAAGGATCACATTCTGCACTCTGTATGTGTTAGTGATGTAGTCGGCACTGGTGCCTCACGTAAGCTGCTTACATGAGGTATCACGTGTGTCTGAGGTAAGTTGACTTAGCATAAGGCCAATGTGGTGTGTTGCACAAGCCTTGCCAGATGTTCCACATTGTTTTAACCCTTTCACTGCTGGTCTTGTATGCTGTACATGTAGCATACGTGGCAGCATAGGTTTATTCCATGATTCTGAAGCAGATACTGTTGAAAACATTTCGTTGAATGTTGGCCCCAACTTCATCAGATGATTGATGTCAGCGATTTGAGAATCCAGGTCTTATGGCATTTGATGCTTTGTCTGGCGAGCGGTTCACACTGTTTTGAAGGAACATGGTGTCGTATTGTTGAGGGTTCAAGGTACAGGAATAATTATTGGACCTCTTGAGTGTTGAAGGTGGGAACAGCTGTGATATTGCCATTGTGAATGTAAATGATTTGTGTGCTATTTTAGGTTTGTTCACAAAGTTGTGAAAGGTGATCATTGGCTTTGTCATGGCTTGCCATCTCCATGGAGCATCTCTGAGCGCACTGGGTGGATTTTTTTTAAATTTTGTATTGGGCAGGAGGGGTACTAAAGTCGTTAAAAACTTCATATGTGCTTAAAATTGGGCAAGAGCAGCTATTTTACTTAATATGTGTGTAAGTTTGTGTGCTTTGGTTACTGGCATTGTCGTGGCTGCTGTTCATAATGGTGGATACTGATGTGATGTCAATGATCTGTGGACCCACAAATTATGTAGGGAATACTATTGTGATGTCACCAGGCACAAAATGTATCTGTAGGTTGAAGGTTTCAGGTTGTGTGTGACATAAATTTAACAGAATCAACAGACATTCTGAGTTCGGTAAAGGATTGTAACATCAGATCCTAATAACAGTAATAATGTGCTGCAATATGTGTGGAAGTGTGAACAGTAATAAAAGGCATACTGACATTGGAGCAAAATGGTGTGACCATCTGAGAAGGGTGCAGCAACAGATCTAGGCCTGCTTTATTCTAATGGAACCGTGAAGGTGAGACAGACACTAATTTTCAGTAAGATGGCACTAATGATTTACATTGCTTGTAATATTGTGATGGAAAAGGAATTTGAAAGGGATATGACATGCTAAGAGTAATGTGTTCCAATACAAGGTGTTCTTTAGAGGATTTTTGAACCTGTCTGTTTCTTGTCTTGCAAATGACTATTTTGGAAACTGGATTTGTTACGTGCCCTGTGGTGGAAAGGTGTGATGCAAAGATAATAAGGATTTGTAATTTCTGATAGGCCCAGTGCAGTATGTGCATTTCCACCTCTTCACATGAGGTCAGACAGTTTCCGAAACATTTTCTTTTCATAATAGCAGAAGGTGGACACTTTACCAATACCTGGCAATACTGGGTATAATGTCCTGTCATCTGACCTGAAGGTGAAGTCCTTGCCAATGCGCTGCAGGCGTACAGGGGGATTAGAAGTATAGGTGCTGCATATATGAACCTTGGTGTCAGATGGATATGAATGGTCTGCTTACTCCTGAGCAATTTAACCCCCAGGCAAGTACACCCTGGTACACATTTAATAGGCTGGGTGGACCTCATAGTGGGGATATTTTTGGAGGAGGGTGAAGTCTGTTGCCTGTCTTGAGAATCAAAACCTGGATTGTCGGCAGGCTATAACCTGGTCACTGTTCAGAGTAAGCTGCCACAGATCCCATACCATAATCTTAACTCTGGATACATAGCAGTCCTGGCTCGAATACAATAATGTGAACCCTTCAGAATTGGCACTTCTCCTTATCACTGAATGGTGTGTACTGTGTGTTTTCTTGTCAGCTGTGTTAAGATATACTGTATTTGCATAACTACAACAGTACAGTGATTTACTATGGCAACAAATACTCAATATACGTGCATTATCTCCTCAACAGTGAAAGTAAATATCCCACATTGTAACATGATACATCTTTAGTCCTCTGACAGAACACTGACACAAGTGTTGCATAAATTGTTTGTCATATTATGGCACAATTTCTGTTCTGATTGTGTTGTGATAGAACAGCTGCTTAGTAACATTGACCCCAGTGAGTGATCATGATGTTCTTTCTTTCTGTGATATTGCTCTGTTTTGATGTATGGTTACGATTGTTGATATAAAGTTAGGGTTGTTTCAAAGGATTGTGGTGCTTCCCCTTTCAGGGTCAGGCAGTGTATGAAGGGTGAAGGTACTCCACAGTTATGTAGCCACTGCACTCTGCAAAAGATGTGATTTAAGTGGCTAGTCATTACTTTGTATGTTTTTGGCTGATGACTTACGTGGACATTCTCTTACCTTGGCATCACACTGCAGTGTTGAGGATGGTCAGCATTGGCAGAACAGGGTTGAAAGCATTGAAGTATCGGTGAATTGTGCTGTGAACAGGATTTGAACCTGCTATTGTCAAGTGTCCATGTGGACCAGAATCACGTGTGCTCTTTTGGCTTTGTGTATCCTAACCTTTTTATTGGTTCATTGCATATGTAGTTTGTTAATGTGCTTAAAGTGATAGATTGTTTTATGTTGAATTGGAGGGTTATATTGGGTGTTGTGTGAGAGAGCATGTCACATGAGTATTTGCAGTTTTGAAGCTGCATAAGCAACATCACACATTGGCCTTAACATTGCGATTTTCCCCCAAGGAGAGAACACGAAAACCGAATTATTGAAATGTGTTTCTGTCCTGTTGCACGTAAAAGAAGGAAGAATCCTTATTACTGTTGAGTTCAGCTAGAATTGTACTTGCTTGATTTGAGGCACATTATGTTCCATTAAGTTCTGTGTGAAATTTGGTTTTCTGGTTTTCTCTTGGGAGGGGGGGCAGGGTTTGTTTCATAAAGCTGCATTGGTGTGTTTGGCAAACTGGTCTTGAACTGGTTTCAAGCAGATTTGTACAGAAAGTGCTGTTGCCCTGCAACGAGAGTACCTGCAAGAGTGCAGTTTTGGTAAAGTGACTTTCAGGACACCTGGTACACAGGTTCTTCACATGCCATTAATTTGGTGCTGCGATATTGGCGTTTGTCTCTCGTCGATTCTTGGCTGTGCAGAAGGTAATGTGAATGGCCAGCTGCCTTAACAGGGCTGAATTACACTGGTTAAAGTGGAAGGGTTCAGATGTGCCATTCATAGGGTTGCCTTTGAGGATTAATTCTGTGAACCAGATAGTTGGAGATGTTTGTCCTGGGATGGGTAGTTTGGACAACCTATATTCAAAGTACATAGAACATCCGAGAAGTGAACATGGGTAATGGCTTGGGCTTCCAGGTGTAGTCTGTGAATGCCTTCACAAATGGGTGGAGTGTGCTGCTTTCTACGCCTTCTTTACTTGACTATTCGAAAGTTAAAATACAAATGGCAAAATTATGTGTTGTCCCATTTAATTGCAACACAGCATAAACAGTCTGGTAATTGTCTGAAAATTGGTGCTCGTGAAGCATGGAATTTTATTCCTTGCAGGTCGAACAGGAAGGCCACCACGCAAGAGAAACAAGAAGAACAACCACCAAACTGTAAGTATGTCCATGCAGTGAGCAAGTATGTTGCATTTAGAGTTCAGTTATTTTGTTAAAGTTGCTGGAATTTGGCCACTTAACCTGGGCGCACTTAGTGAGAGGTACTAAAATGCTAGCAGATGATACTGCTTTTTATATTCAGCGATCATGTGCATGTGGCTACGTATGAGTGTAAGGCGGGATACACTTCTGTGAGGCTGCAGAACTGGTGTTGTCACTGAATTAAGAGCTGCTGTTTATAATGTTGGTATGGGCATTGGTGAGACTGTTACTGAAGGTTGTGACACAAAAATTACAGGGACTGGGCTTGATAGCTACAAGAAATTCTTTGTACCTGCTACATAACTTTCTGGTTTGAGCCACAGTACATTTGTGTTTGAACTACAAGGGACATTTCATTCTAAAATATAAAAAAAAAATTGCTTGGAAGGAAAACACACCACTCCATTCTGTAGTGTATATTATGCGTAACAATACGAGGGGGTGCTGATAAATCCTTAGCCTGACCTTCCCGATGTAGGGCGGAATCGATAGTGTCATCGGAAAGAGGGGTCTGTTCATGTGCCGAATTGCAAGTCGTTTCTTGTTACAGAGGCTGAAAGGAAGCATGTCGGGCAACGCGCGATTTCGACAATGTGAAGACGCAAGCTGTCACGAAGTTTTTTCCCCTGCAAGGCAAGGTGCCGAAAGAAGTTCACGACATTCTGACAGAAACATTAGGGGAACATGCAGCATCATATGCCACTGTCAAAAACTGGGTGGCCCAGTGTAAATGTGATTTTTCCACCTGTGATGTGCCTTATCCTGGATGACCCAAAACTGACCACCCCGGAGATTACTGATCAAATTCACAAGCTAATCTTGGAAGACTGCCGGATTTCGGCTAAATCAATAGCTGAGCACCTGGGCATCTCACGTGAGCAGGTTGGGTCCATCATCCATTAATATTTGGACATGTGGAAGCTCTCTGCGAAGTGGGTCCCAAAATGCCTGAACGCAGATCAAAAACGTCAATGGTGCCAATCGTCTGAGCAACTTTGGAATTTTTTCGGCCAGTGCGATCCAAATGATTTCCTGTCGTGATTGGTAACCATGGACAAAACCTGGTTATATCACTATGACCTGGAGACAAAGTAACAATCAATGGTATGGTGGCATTGCTGCCGACCCCGCCCCAAAAAATTCCGAATGCAAAAATCGGAAAGTTCTCGCCTTGATTTTTTGGGATCAAGATGGCATCCTCCTCATTGATTATCTTCCAAAGGCCCAAACTATCAGTGCGGAGTATTAATCATCTCTGCTGGTACAATTGAAGGACATTTTGCATGACAGTGCCCTGGCTCACTGGGCACTGGCAACCCAGAAGAAACTGGCCTACCTGGGCTTTCATTGTCTTGCTCATCCACCCTATTCTCCGGATCTGGCCCCATTGGACTACCACCTGCTCCCTGGACTGAAAAATCAATTGAATGGTCACCATTTTTTGGAGGTCTTTGCTACCGTGGAGACATGGTTGGACGGACAACCTTCTGAATGTTTTTGAGTGGCTTGCAGAACTTAGAACAATGAGCTAAGAAGTGTATTGAGCTTTGTGGGGAATATGTTGAATAAATCCTGATTTTGGTCGCTGTAGCTTGTTTCCTTCCTGGTCGGACTAAGGACTTACCAGCACCCCCTCGTAATCATGAAAATGTGACAAATTCCAAATTGAGGACATTCGGTACTTGACTAAAGAATGGTTCTGAAGACATAAGTTTAAGGGTTAAAAGTGGCTCATGTGCAGACAATGGAAAAGATGGTGGACTGATGGAAAAAAAGTCACAATTTGAAACATGACACCCTTGATTGTGGTTAAGATGTACATACGGTTCTTCCATAACTTTATCATGTGACTGTGCGGACACATTCAGTAGCCCATCAGCATAAATTGTTTTATGTTGGGTCATATATTTACACCATCTAATCATAACAATCACAAGATTTTTAGGGTTTGTGAGTTATGAAACTTGTTTCATTTCTGGCATTCTTAGAAAACATTCAGGTACAGACGTCAGTTGATGTACTATATTCCAAGCGTTGGTTAAGTGTCATACAGTGACATATTGTGAATGGAAAATGTAACTGACCTAAGTCATCAAGTTGCTGTGATTGATTCTAACACACAGTGTCCCGAAATACTATAGCTGCCAGATCAATAAAGAAATGGAAGTGAGTAGAAAGAATGTGAATACTGTAGAATATGTATGCTTGTGACCATTTGGGATCAGTAATACATTAGTATCATGAGAATGGGTAGTCCATTTTGAATGTAAAATGTGTGTGTATCAATAATGAAGAACATACTTGGAAGCGTACAATGTACTGAAGGAGGGTCTGATGCCCTAATGCATAAAAGCAAGGAACCTCATTTACAGAGAGAGCTAGACTGAGCTATGAGTGAGGTGTGCCAGGAGAAGAGTGGGGGAAGCTATCCGAGTAGCCATTTGGTGTCCTCTTCATTTGTCAGAACCAGCCATGAAAGGTTAAAATGCTGGACATTGAGGTTTATGGATTTTGGAGGGCCACAGTTTTATTTCATGATGGGGAAAATATGAATATTCTGAATCCTCTGTAAGTATGTACTGTTGATTGTGGTTTGGTGTGTGGATGCACCAGAATTGTGTGTCCTTGCATTAAGCCTCTGAAAACAATACAAAAGTGTATTGAAGGACGAGAACTGTGCATGACAAACATGTTTTGTGCTGCTGCACATGCAGCACATCCCCCCCCATCCACCCAATTATGCTATACACATGCACACTCATGAAAATGCTAATTACACCCAGTAACAAACAGTGCTTTGAAATTGGACCATTAGTAGGGACATTGGTGCCAAAAATTGCATCTGAAGGGTCTCCACATTAAATAAATATGGCAGCAGAGGGTGCAGGAAGTTGCAGTCTGTACATAAGAAATTGTGCCACCAGTGAGAGTTGTGTTCTTTGGTGGTGGTGGAGGTGGGAGGTGGGGGGGGGGGGGGGGGGCCGGG
>Ga0123355_10011522_pt1 | contig 13635 bp, 3 predicted proteins | sample TergutEmb28metaG_3_FD_89872 | JGI IMG/M metagenome (GOLD analysis project Ga0123355, IMG submission 89872) | Embiratermes neotenicus P1 segment gut microbial communities from Petit-Saut dam, French Guiana - Emb289 P1 | ecosystem: Host-associated > Arthropoda: Insects > Digestive system > Gut ...
AAATACAATAGTAACACAGTAAGGTATACAATACAGAACACATCAATCGGGCAATCAATAAAGCACCATAAACTATATGGAACATAACTCCTAGAATACAATATTCGGTTTCATATGCAACACTGAGATAAATAGAAAAGACATAAATACAGAGCGAGCAGAACGTAGAATTTGTAAGCTGTTTCGCAAAACTGTGAAGGGCGCCCATTAGCTTTGCCTTTCTGTCCTTCAACCCGTTCATCTCTCTGTACGTCCGTCCGTCCGTCGCACTGAATAATTCGGCTCCCATTGGAAGGATTTTCATTAAATTTCATATTTGAAGATTTTTCGAAAATCTGCAGGCAAGAAAATTCAAGTTTCATTAAAATCTGACAAGAATAATGGGTACTTTTTATAAAGACTAACTTACATTTACGATCATATCTCATTCAGGTTTTCTTAGATTGAGAAATCATTGTGATAAAAGTTGTAAAGCAAAACAAAACTCACATTTTACTTTCAACAACTTTTTTTTTTCGAAAATCATGCCGTTCATGAAATAAACTGGAAAAGTACTGTAAAGCCAAACCAGACACAGATGACAAACGGGGCATGCGCATTGCGTGCTTGATACCTAAGGCTAAAAACACATACTTAGAATATATTATAGTTGTTTTCCCACAGCAACAACGACTGCAAATAAAGTGCCTCATTGTTACGTTTACACGTACATTGCCTTTATTGTAGAACATTAAACCTGTTGGTGTTCAAGTAACTAGGAGGCTTTAAAATGTTAAATGAGAAAGAGACAGACATAATTTATTTAAAGACGCTGTCCATTACAAAGGGTGTAGTTTAAAATTAAATTTTAAACTCTACCTCATTGAAGTCTTCTTTGTATATTTATCTTCAGAACATTCACGTTGCTACTAAATCGGATGGAACGTACTTAATATTTAGGGTAAATGTAAAGTTCTCACTATTATACCATGAAGGCACAGAGGAAGAGTGGAAATGTAGCTCTGTTCTTTCTTTAACCTCGGCGCTAGGGGGTTGTCAGCGCTCAAAGTCACAACCCGGCCGCTTTACCCCACAGTAAAAAAAGTAGCCTGGGTGGATCCCAGGGCCAGTTGGACGAGTGTGAAAATCCAAGCGTCCACGGGGATTCGAACCCCAAATCGACCAGCCAGTAATAAGTCGCTATACTGACTACTCTACCCCGGCCCCTATTTGGTATTTATGGCCTTTGAAATAACGTAGAGTAATCAATTAGCAACATGTGTGTTACAGTGCTAACTAACGGAGAAGAAAGTACAGGTCAGATGAATATAATCGTCTCTTGAAACCCTAAAGAAGAAACGAAAAAGACCAAACGATAACGGTATTTCGAGTACTTGAATAAAGGCTGGAACCAGCTGTGAGGAAGACGGAGAAATAATATGTAGGAGAATGAAGAAATGGCAAGTGAAAAAAAAAATTGAAAGAGACAATGCAATCCTTGCCAGCTGTTACACAATGTAGGGAAAGAGGCTAGTCAAAAGAACAGGAAAAGTTTATATAAAAATATGGCGGTTAGTTGAAGGGTTCATGTTAAAAAGAGAGAAAGAGGAGAGCCGGAAAACTGCAAATTATGCAAAAGTTAAAAGGGAAGAAAGAGAGAGAGAGAGAGATTGCGAGACGTCGAACATTTGGACTAAAAAAATAATATAGAAAAAATTTAGATGCGTGTTTTTTAAGTTTCTACTGATTTGAATAAGTTATTCAGAGCGTAAAAAGTTTCTCTATATACGGAAATGCCACAATAGTTTAGGCGCCCTTATTTGTTCTCGTGTGCATTCAAACAGTGGTTTATGTCGGATGCAAGCTGAAGCTATGGCCGTGTGATGCTGGAATGTACTACACGTATGCATGCAGACTATGCATGTATGCAGATGTGACCTAGTTTCTTAACAAAATATTTCGTCACTGAGTAGTTAGTACTGGTATCGTTAATTCTTTTTCGAAAAGTCTCCTATTCGAATTTGTGATTGCGGACAATATATCGACAAAGATATTATATGTGTCCTCAAACATCACGCTTAAATACACATGAAAGCAAATTAATCACATCTTCATGAGCGCTATTCCTGAAGTTTAAAGGTCCCTTGGACTCCTAATTCTGAGGATGAAGCCTTAGGACCTTATAAAAGGTTGGGAAAACGCTACCAGTCAACACCGGGTAACAGTCCAGAAAACTTGAATCGTAAATTTGAAAGGCGCCGTACATGGATCAGAATTCAAAACATATATCATATTTAAGTCAGTACTGTAGTTTAGCCGCTTATCTTGTACGAAAAACCTTCTGAGTTCGAATCTCGGCTGGGTCGCAGGCTACACAGCCGAGATTCGAACTCAGAAGGTTTTTCGTACAAGATAAGCGGCTACACTACAGTACTGACTTAAATATGAGATATGTTTTGAATTCCGATCCATGTACGGCGCCTTTCAAATTTACGATTCAGGTTTTCTGGACTGTTACCCGGTGTTGACTGGTAGCGTTTTCCCAACCTTTTATAAGGTCCTAAGGCTTCATCCTCAGAATTAGGAATCCAAAGGACCTTTAAACTTCAGGAATAGCACTCATGAAGATGTGATTAATTTTCGATGATGTGTATTTAAGCGTGATGTTTGAGGACACAATCACAAGTTTATGCTTACTGCTTGCTAGCAAGCAGTCAGCATAATCTCTATGACATATACCTATTGCTGTGTGTACAGTACTAGACTCCTGATGATGGACAGAGAAACTGTCCGAAACATGTAGAGTCCTATTCCGAAAATAAACTTGAGGAATTAGTGTTTCTCACTGGTTTTATTATAAAACCATATTTATTTCTCTGCCGATGCTCAGTTTTCCATTGTTCACCACTGAGGATTGAGGAAAATCGCAACGAACGGAACGTATCCTGTTTTATATAGACCTTTTTCGAGAAGAAAGAATGCTAGCGAAATGTGTCGCTGAATATTAAATGGGCAGCACAAATTCTAAAAATATAAATCTCTCCATGTTTGTTTACTGTAGAAATAATCTAATCTTCTACGCAGTAAATATTGCAAGGTTGGACAACCCTACAGTTACTTTGCCGAGCTGGTGACGTCGTCGACGTATTCGCCATTTCCATCCGGGGTCACGTTTCTTCCACTTTAATTCACAATACAGCACAATGAGCGGGGATTTTCGGGGTATAACACAGCTTATGTGGAATGGAGCAACGGACATAATAATTTTGTTCCCGTTCTTCTTCCGTCAGTCAAGCCCGTACTTTATTGGAAGGAGCAACCTGGATCCTGGATACTCTTTTGGAGAAGTCTTTCCTTGAAAGAGAAAGTAGATAGGAAGAAAATCGACAAAAATGTGATCCCTGTACGTCATCAGGTCTTCCATCCAGAACGTTCATCAGCTGATGGACCGAACGAATGTGCTAAAAGGCTGAATAAAGGAATAGAAAACAGAGGAAAGTGGATTTCGGACGGTTAAACAGATTGTGGTAATAAAAGGGATACTTCTTCTTCTCCCTTTCTTATAAATACAGGTAAGGAATGCAGAAAGGGAAATTCTTCGTCGATTTACATATAGGCTTGCTCAGGATAACCGTCTGTTAGGGGTGGAATAAATGAGCATATAAGAATCTGTAAAATTATTTTTTTCGGAAATTAGAAAAGAAAGAAAACTGGAATGATCTAGACACAGGTGGAACGATAATATTAAACTAGATTTTAGAATAGGACATGGGCGTAATAGTGATTATCTTAACACCTTAGAAAGGCTGTTATGAGCAGGCAGTAAATAATCTAATTCCATGTCAGGCTTAGAATTACTTGATTAACTAAATGGTTGTTTGAATTTAAAATGGTGTTCTAAAGAAACACTTGGAGGCAATGAAGAAGCAAGTGTTCTGTGATGATATGTCCTTGCGATTGGTAAATATTTAGAACGGATCGAGGGTCTCTAGTCAAGTCTACATGGCTGATCAATCCTGAAGATGCAGACAATACGATCCTCGAAACGTGCCTAACTATTCAACAGTCGACGGGTCATAACTTTGCTTGAGCCTTGTGTCTTCAATCAGTGCCGCTCTGTTTTTGGGATTTTGGTAATAATCGACAGAAAGGAAACAGTTCTGTTAGATAAATTGTTATGAAATTAAAATTATGAACCGGATTTTACTCGTAATGTAATTTGACGCCTCATTTTTTACAATAGGGTTGTAGCAGACATATTATCTTCTCCTAGTTTTGACCTTATTACAATCCCACTTATGTTTAAATATTATACACGCAAAGAAATACAAAGACAGAAAAGTGTCCCAGTGCCCTGTAATGTCTGTAGCTATAAATACCTCCTTCATCAATATTTCTCTATCCACAAAGGGCATATTTCCACATACTGGAAAAAAGAATGGAAACTTATGAAGATAACATTTTTAAATTGTGTGTGCTTCTGCAATGTGGTATCTACGTATGACTACAAAGGAAGAGTGGCTGGATGTTTGAAGCCGAGTATGTTACAGATGTCAAGTGGCTAGGAGGAATGAAACAGTACAGCTTATTTCAAAAGTATTGAACGACTCTAATCATTTTAATCCCCAGCAGTAGGCATAATCATCAACAGTTGGCACGGCAAATTGTTCATAAGTTGGCAGCTTCTGTGGGACCGCTCAGAGACGGAGGAATTCTCTTCTTGTGAGTTATGCAAATTTCTGTCGAATTAATTGGTAGCGTTCTCCCATTCTTGTTAATTCAATGCAAATCTCAAACAGTGTCTCTGAACTGCAGGCTAAATTCAATTTATTGTGTCACACGAGTTTTAAGAGCACAAACACTTTTAAAGGCACTGTATTGTAAAATTATAAAGCCATTAGAAAGTGAAGAACAGGAACCTCAGAATTCATATGGCACTAAGCACGTACAGTGCTGAACTAAATAACACATTGTGGCTGTAAAGCACAGAGTTACGAGTATGTGCACGTAAAATGACACTTCTCCAGCAATCAGGCAGTAAACATCACTAGTATATGGAAATAATCTTATGCTGAATCTCTTTGATGTTAAAAACCGACAAAAAATTTTTTTCGAAAGCAGATTTCATAACAACAACTAAAAATCGTGCAAATAAAGAGGACTATTAGTTAATTAACCAATATTCAAACACCTAAAGAGTAGCTCTTATTGAAAAGGTATAGTCACTCCTCTGGGAAATAAATCCTCAACTTCTCACACACAACCTTCACTGTCTCACCGCGTTCAAAATATTCCTCTGTTTTATCCAATACTAAGCCCGTTTAAGCCCAACCGATACTTGAATATCTTACCAGTCTGATATTCCTCACCATCTTGTCTTTCAACTGACAATTACTCTGTCAAGTGTTGCTCCTCATTCAGCCTTCCGACGATGATTCTGGATTATTTTGCCGTTTTTTGGCCCTCTGTTCTTTTTCGTCGCATTCTGGGATTAAAATTCAAAATTAACCGAACCTCACTAACTAAACGAATTAAAGAAACTAAACGAACAAGAGTTCCTTTCGACAAAATGGTAGTTTGTGTAATAGAAGAGGAAAAGCGAAAAATACTGACACTTTTTCAGTTTCTCATCTGTTGTTCCTAATACATACAGCGCTAATTGCTGATGCTCTTAGGAGGAGTGGAGGTAAATTTCCAGTCTTTACTCTCAGCACTAGATTGAGCTGATGGTGAGCCTCGCGCCCTGGTCGATTTACCCCCTAGAAATATCCTCTGAAACCTACTATAAATGAAGCGAAAATATGTGCAGGAAGATAGGAGGCCTCCTAATGCTCGTGATTCGGTGAGTATTTCGAATTGTTGCCGTGTGTGCCTTATTCACCCATAACGTTTTAAATTAAGCTGCATAAACGTGTCAGAAAATTGCATTCACTTTGGTGTGCATTATGTTTGACGCACTCACTCGCGTTATTTCAACGAATAACCAAACCTAGTAATTGTCGTTGTCTGTCTTCTTAATTTGAACAATAGGTAATTCCAGTAGCGCCTGTTCGCTCTAAGTGCTGGCAGTAAATCCTATTACGCAAATGAAGGACTTCTCCTGCTTTTACTACCCAATGTCGCATGTCTTACAAACAATTCGGAACAGTCACATTGCAAACTCCTGAAATAACTATAGAAGCTTTCCGCTTTCTAGTATAAGAACGTACAGGTCTATAGTGTGAAAAGTGTTTGGAATGCAGCACGAACAGTAGAGCTGTTACAATGGCACTATTCCTGCACCGTTCAGTACGCGTTTTTTTGCGTTCAGTTGTACAGGAATTATTTTCTGAAAATAATGCGTAGATTTATATTGAAAGCTAACCATATTTGTTGAAAGTTTTATGCTTTCTTTGTTTACAATTTTACATATTCCTGTGTTTGTTTGTAAACTGCAGTGCAAGGTACTGTAACACATGAAGTTTCCCCAGGGTGCTGTTTAAAATTGTGAGCATTATACTATGTTGTTATGTGTACAAAATAGTTCGAAGTTTAGACTATATCGCGTATATAATGATATATATTAGCCAGCATTTTGTCAGGTCATCAAAGTATTTTACAGTCGTTGAGCCAGTATACGGAAAGGAAGATTAGCAATTATTCGACAAAAGCCACTTGACTCTTGGTGATCATTTTCAAAACAGATAAAGATCCTGGAGAGAATTATCATACCGTTCAGCAGCAGACGAATGTTCCTGGCAGTTTGTTAAACAGCTCTTCAAATGGAATTTCCTGAACTGTAGGGTAAGCCATTTTTACAAGCAACAAAACAAGCAGTTTCAATCACAAATTTCTATAAAAGAGAAACATATGATTGGAGGGAGATAATATTTATTAACTTTTTTGACAGTTCAATTTCCCCACGTTTTTTCCACCACGCTGATCACACTGTTCACTGCTGGGTTCGTGCCTGGACCTGGATGTACGCAATTGATATTACTACTTAACAGGCTACTACGTAGTTCATCCGGACAGTGAATGTTCAAATTAACTGCTGAACCTTCTCGGCGCGGTAGGATTAGAGAACTTTGACAGTGCCTTTATTAGTGAACTTATAATTTCTTCTAAAGCAAATAAACGAACATTGTACATCTAGTAGCCTTTAGCAGGTTAGCTTTAGCGGCTTTTATTTCTAGGGTTTTTAAGCCGTGTATAATGAAAAGTGTAAATTTGCATTCATATTATGTCTATAAGAAGTTTAATTTGTTTTTGTGCACCTATCATTGATCTTTCATTCGCTTTTAAAATTAAGTCAATCATTAACACAGCTAATGAAAGTCACATATATTTTTTTATCGTTGTACCGTGCATTTCGATATCTATAACGTTCATTCACCAACAAATGCACTCTTTATAAAACTTGACACAGTTTTAAAATTTACATTGAAAATCACTTTGGCTTGCTCCTACATGTTTCGGTCTGTGACAATCATCAGGAAGCCTTCATTAGAGCCTGGCTGATGATGGTCGTAGATCGAAACATGTTGGAGCAAGCCAAAGTGATTTTTAATGTAAATTTTAAAACTTTGTCAAGTTTAATGAAGAGTGCATTTGTTTGTGAATGAACTTTATTCACATTTCGTATGTTTCACAAAGGTATGCGAAATTTATATTTCTACTTGGTTCGGCGTTCTCAGTTTGAAACACAAGCCAAAGATTATGGAAATGAAATGTATTTGTGTAAGAGTGAGACCCTTTCTTATTATGTAAATAATGACTCTCTTAAATTTTTATAAATTTTCAGATAAAATTTCCCTGCAATCTCGGCGCTGTTACTTTCAGTGAGCGTCGTTTAACCCTTTATTGACGTTTGTCTAAATTTTATAAAAAACTCAGTTCCTCTCCGAATAGATTTCGCACACCTTTCCATTTTAATGAGCAGTCGATGAATTCTGCTTTGGGAAATATTAGTTGTCAGAATAATACAGAACACAAATACACTGTGGCAAAATGCTGAGATTTTTATATTTAGCAAGTGATACATGTGGTTGTTACTGGGCTTTAGAAAGATAATAAACGACGGGGTAAGTTTCGGTTGGCTGCCGATAAACGAATGCGCTACCCTCGCCTGCGAATCGCATTCCTTTCAACTGCGGCTCTGTTGCTGCGGACATAAAATTCAGGGCTCTGGAAGTGGCGATATTTACGATGCTGCGTCAGAGAACTATACTACGAAATTTCTCCAATTATACTAATATACGAGCAAAATTAACAATAATTCTCTTGAAATTGCTTCACACAACATGGTACATAAACACTGCAAAATGTTCAACTTCAGAGTCTGTGAAATATTTGCACCAGTTTCGTGCGGGAACTTATGAATTAATGATTAAAACTTTCCTCCATTCTAAACCGTTCATCAATGCAAGCGGTTTGCAGATCAGAGAGGAATTTCTTTTCCGTTCAACACTAATATATCCGTCCTATCAAACTATATGCACTAATTTCTCAAATTTATTTTTGTAATAGAATTCTATATCTTTCGGACAGATCCTCTGTCCATCATCAGGAGTTTTTCAATGTAAACACGGCAATGGTATATGTCATACAGGTTTGCTGACAGCTTGCGAGCAGGATCAGGACGGAACTGCAGTTCCGTCCCTGACATATACCATTGCTGTGTTTACAGTGAAAAACTCCTGATGATGGGCAGAGGAACTGTCCGAAACATGTAAAATTCTATTCCAAAAATAAATTTGAGAAATTAGTAAATCTATTTGGTTTATTATAGGAATTTATCACAATGCACGGTCACATGAAATTCAAACTAATATATCCGTCCGGGGACCAGGCTACATAGACTGAAAATATTGACACAATTTTACAGTACGTTTTAACGTTACAGTGACTTGAAAATTGCAAATATCCAAATATTCAAAGGGGTCTAAGTTAATAAGGTAATAAAAATTCACTACTGCTGCAATGCCAAAATAAATTGTGCTATTGAAAACCTAAGTAGGAAGAATAAATAACGAAAATTTGTACCTGTACCTGAGGGGTATGTATTGTCAGGTGGGCTTTGAGGGTGTTAAATTAAACGTGTCTTTATACGGTACGTAGGATCTGAGGCACAGAATTAATGCACTTTAAGAAACTACTTGGAGGCTTAGACAAATATAAGAGAATAATATTATACTATAAATTTTATATGAGCTTATAAATATCTCAACGTGTTTTAGCTTGCAGAGTACAGGCCAGTGATCTATTCTTATGTCTAGATTAAGAATATAAAATTTTGGTACCGTTTAAGAAAGGAAATTTTTAATGAGCAAAATGACTACAAACTGCGAAAGACACGGTTCTTCACTTGTTAGTGATATTTTCTGCATTAAATATTCCTGTATGAGGCAGTCACCAGGGTGACATGTATTTTATATACAGAGCACAGTAAACTCATTCCCATAAAGTAATGGAACATGCGTGCTCTTAACTTCTTCTATCCGATATTTACATACGTGCAACGCGTTTTAAAGCAAGTGGACGTCGACTGGACGATTTCCTTCGATATGTGTTTATTATCAATGTCATTATGAGAAAAACACACAGCTTGAGGTACCCACAACTTATAAAAGTGACTTAACGTATACCGCAGTAATTTAAAAATAACTATTGATAAACACTACCCGTGAATTACTTGTGACCTTATGTAAATTTTATACCTGTAATTGATTCCACATTTTTCACTTCGGACTCCAGAAAGTTAGTACCTCCTAGCATGCTGCAGGTAGGAAACAGACGGCGTGCAGCAGGTCAGAAATCTGACAAATGGTTTTGGGACTGTTTGTGCAAGTAAACTACTACGTAGTAATACGTAATTCGTCTATTTTATGAACACCCAAAATTTCATTCATTTTTTTATGTCCAGTGATTATGTCGGAAACGGTATAAATATTATGTAGCTTATTATTATGGCTTTGGTATTGTGTATCGAGCCCCTTTACAATCTCTGGAATACCTTGAAGACAGCTGCTAGGTTCATAATTTTTCTCTTACGTATTTTTACTCCTATATCGCTGCGTCCTAAAGTGGGCCACGGCCTCCTCATTCATGAGGTTTCCAGATCACACACAACAACGCACTACAGCCGGTAGGACTCCTCTGCAGGAGTGATCGGCTCGTCGCAGAGACCTCTACCTGACAACATTGAATATTCATAACAAATTCCCTACACTTGGCGGGATTCGAACCCACAACCTCAGCAGGCGAACGGCTTCAGAAGTACCCCTTAGACCGCGTGGCCACTGGGATCGGCGGTCTCTGTGGTATACACGTAGTCGTTGGACTTCAAATGTGGTAATGCCGATGCCATAAAGATACTGCCCTCTGAGAATGACCAAACTAACTCCAGATCTCTAGTGTTCGGCGAAATGTTATGTCTGCTAGAGCCATTCTGGCTTTCATTACTTGTGCACAGATGTTCCGCAACTAAAATATGTTTTATAGCATTCTTGCATGAAAATCGTTTATGGTGTCGGTCGACATTTACAACTCGTCAAAACAGTGGAGCTCAGATCTTGCTAAATCGCAGAGGTGGCCTGCTTAGGACATACCGTATGCTGTAAGGTACAGCACAGTTCAAACGTCTTTCTGCATAAAATTCGAACGACCATGGCCTTTATATCTGTTATTTTATAGTTTAAGAAAAACATGTGACACGCTTAGGCGTACTGCCTATTTGTCACATTGCCACATACTCAAAAGTTTCGTCTATTGTAAAACCTTCGTGAAAAAAAATATCTTAGGAATAACCTTATGGTATTGCACACGGTATGGTGTGACTGCCGTATGACCAAAATGTATACAATTTCCACCTGCCTTGCAGTACTATATGGGAATGTGTAACTGATGCTGTAACCTTCCTCGAACGTGACGTAGTCAAGTGGTGATGGAGGGTCTACAGAAGCTACAGAATTCCCCTCCTTTAGATACCTTTTAAACATTCACCACTTACACAAAACGAGTGTAACACCTTAAAATTATCTAAATATCCGAACACCTAACGTGTTACTTTATTTAGGACAGGAAAACAAACAAGTCACCTACATCCATATCAGTCCACGAAAGACATTTGAGGTATCCACAGCAGGAATATACAGATTTGTAGGCATATAGTAGAGTGTGTTTTGCGTCTCCATAGTCATTTTAATTCCAGTAACTGAAAAGTGTGATCTAGTTATATAAAGTGACGGATTAATAAATATTGTAGATTTAATGATGAGCGCTGTGGTTGGTGAAAATATGTGTGTGATGTCGAGTTTTGTGAATAAAGTAACAGGGGCATCTAATGGCAAGTAACAAACCTTGATAACACGGGTTTTGTGGATAAGTATGTCATTTGACTTTAGGACTCGTATTAATAATAACGATGAGGTGTTAAATATTAAACACACTTTACATTTATTTACAATAACACAAGTAACATACTTTTTAAATAACCGATATTCCAGTGACCCAGTAGCTGCAAAGTAGTCTTGCCATATACAAACTTGCTGGCATATCAGTTGTTGTGGAATGATTCTTAAAAATTAAGACGCGATCAGAAGTAAGATGAGGTGTGAAAGACCAAAGGCCTTGGTGGTCTTATAATTACCGTTTTGAAAAGGTACTAGGCACCGAGAAAGAAATATTTAGGACAAAATATGGTGGGTCTTATCGAAATTGCTTGTGAGGCTGGATCGTGTGCTGTGAAGAACTCCGACTGTTGTTATCTCTATCTAGTTACATAGATAATTAAAACTTACAAGTAAATTCCACTCTAGGAGAGGTCAAGATGACCCAGAGGGGGAGTAGATGTATAGTTCGACTCTTTCTTTCACCTCGGCCCTAGAAGGGAGTGGGCGCTAAGCTCCACGCCTCGGTCGTTTTACCCCCAGGAAAGACCTGGTACACATTTTATAGGAGGCTGGGTGGGCCCCAGGGCCGGTTTGGGCCCGTGCGGAAAATCTCGCCTCCTCACCGGGATTCGTCCAGCCCGTAGCGAGTCGCTGTACCAACTATCCAATCCCGGCCCACACGTAGATAATTACGTAGTTGAATACTAATATTAGAATAACACAAAGAACTTAAAACAGCTGTGTCTCGTGATTATGATAGGGTCTAAAAACATTCGGATGATCCAATAAACGCAGGTATTGTCTTTACTTGGTATTGCGAAGATGGGGCAATATTTCCCTCCGAAACGGTGGTAAACGTTATCGGGTTATCGGGATACACGGCGTTACGGTTCATAAGACAGTATTCTTAAAGTTACATCGTGTTATTTTCTTGTAGCTTACGTCTTTTTTCTAAACTTTTCATTAAATATGTTAGGGAAGCTCTGGAAACCAAAGTATTGAACAGCCAAAGGGCATCATTTAGAATAAAACTTCTATTTAAAAAAGGAAACAGTTCTTCCCTAACTTTCACTTAAAGTGGCAAGGAATTTGTGGAGGCAAAGTAAAGAAAAAGTAGAATCTAGAATTAAAAGAACATTATTTCTTAGCTTCTTAAAAGGCTTTAATTAAAAAGAATACAGCGCCCAGGTCTACCGGCTCTGTAGCCTCACGAATTATGCATCGCGGCGGCCAGCAGTGCAATTTGTGGTTAAAGTCTACGAATATCTAAATAACAGGGTGACAACACTCTGCTCCATTTTACAGAGCGTGTTCTGAAAATACAGCGCGATTTATATTCTACACACCACCTTGTGTCTTTCATGCTAGTGAAGAATAATGACTCACTGTGCGCCTCAGGAATCACGAAATTAAAACAGAGACGTCTCTAAGAGACATAAAAAGAAACAGGCGTCAGTCTTTGTGCACTTCTATGCAAATAACACAAGATTGTGTCACAATACATTTAGAGCTTCACAAAAAGGTTGCGTCGTGCAAGGCAAGTTTTATACGATATAAATATTTTATATCTGTTTAAGATCTAAAACTTTCATTTCAGAGAATTCCGATGATGTGTATATTTAGCGAAATAAAAACAGAAATCTCTTCAAAATCCTTGAGAAGCGGACTTTCTTTAAAATTCTGCAGTGGGTATGGAAATTTAACATCGTATGTGTGAATATCGATACACACACACTGATTTGTGTATTCAAGGGGCTTATCACGCTCTGTATCTCAGAAATTAGTTGTAATAAAGCATAAATATAAATAAATTGTCGATTGAGGGAGTCAACTGAGGAAAGGTTGTTGCTACGTGTATGTTGTCAGGCAAGGTACAGGTAAAGTTCATCCTAGGACAGGCCACCAAGTTCCAGAAGGGCAGTAGATGTATAGTTCTACTCATTCTTTAACCTCGGCGCTAGGACAGGCCACCAAGTTCCAGAAGGGCAGTAGATGTATAGTTCTACTCATTCTTTAACCTCGGCGCTAGGACAGGCCACAAAGTTCCAGAAGGGCAGTAGTTGTATAGTTCTACTCATGCTTTAACCTCGGCGCTAGGACAGGCCACCAAGTTCCAGAAGGGCAGTAGTTGTATAGTTCTACTCATTCTTTAACCTCGGCGCTAGGACAGGCCACCAAGTTCCAGAAGGGCAGTAGATGTATAGTTCTACTCATTCTTTAACCTCGGCACTAGGACAGGCCACCAAGTTCCAGAAGGGCAGTAGATGTATAGTTCTACTCATTC
>Ga0123355_10011523_pt1 | contig 13634 bp, 10 predicted proteins | sample TergutEmb28metaG_3_FD_89872 | JGI IMG/M metagenome (GOLD analysis project Ga0123355, IMG submission 89872) | Embiratermes neotenicus P1 segment gut microbial communities from Petit-Saut dam, French Guiana - Emb289 P1 | ecosystem: Host-associated > Arthropoda: Insects > Digestive system > Gut ...
AGAGCGGCAGTCCCAGGAAAAGCTCAACAGCAAAGTCTGCGTCGGACAGAGTGGAAAATCCGTCGTGATGGCCCCGCGTTCCAGCCGATCCTCGGTCATCTTCGATCTCGACAACGACGGCGACCTCGACATCGTCACCAACGACTTCAACTCCGAGCCGCAGATCCTGGTCAGCGACCTGGCGCAACACAAGCAGATTCATTGGCTCAAGGTCCTGCTTGAGGGCACGACTTCGAATCGCAACGGCTTCGGCGCCACCGTGCGCGTGCATGCCGGGGGGCAAACCTACACGAAGTATAACGACGGGAAATCCGGCTACCTGGCCCAGAGTGTTTTGCCGCTTTACTTTGGTCTGGGAGACACGACCAAAATCGAGAGCGTCGAAGTCGATTGGCCCTCCGGCAAAAAACAGCGACTCACGGCCGGGCTGGAGCAAAACCAGACGCTGCGCATCGCGGAGCCGAAGTAGCTTGTGCCTTTCCGAGCCCCTGGGATTCGGATCCGTTGCATTTCCATCGGAGCCAGCGTGGCCCGCATAGGAGACGACCCGCTCACTGGCCTGCCCCGAATGACCTCGCGCTTTCCCCAGCGCAGATTCCGCGACTGCAGTGGATCGCAAACCGCGGTTCCCACTACCGTTCAGAAGGCTTCGAACCGGCGGCCGACACCGGTTTTCGGAACATGGCGTTGTTGATCAGAATGTTCTGCCGGACTTGCTCAATCTGAGTGACGCTATGTCCGTCGGGTTGAGCCACAGCCCGACGGAACGGGATCCGTATCCCGTCAACCTCCCGATAGTCCCCGTAGTCGATTTGCGTTGGCGCCAGTCCGAGAGGTGACTTTTCATAACGCACCAGTCGCACCAGCAGTCCGGACTGCTCGTCAAAATAAAGCCGTACAGGAGGCTTGCCGAAGTTCGCCCCCGCAATCACCAATGTTTCCCTCTCGCCCACCTTCTCCGGATACTCGACCCGCAACTCGGCGAAGTTCTGCCTGAGGTGTAAGGGGAAATGCAGGTCGGCATCCATGCGCGCCGCAGCCAGTTCATCGGCGCCGATCACCTCGACCCCGTGGCCGGGCGAACTCGACCAGCCTTGATCGCCTTTGATCACGTTGACTCTTGCTCCGTCCGAAACGTGCACAATCATGGCGTGCATCTTCGGGTCCCGATAGAAAGCTTCCAGGCGAAAACTCCCGCCGCCGCGAATGGTTTTGCCAGTTTCCTCGCGGCTGAAGATTTTCTCGATCGCCTCCACTCCTCCGACTGCCCGGATATATTTTGTGATTACTTCGTCAGCAGTGGGCAGAGGGGCGACGAGGCTTGAGCTCCCGGCCGTGGGCGCCGGCCCGGCGTCACTCGCGATCAGGGGCGTGCCTTCGGGCTTCGGCGAACCACGATGGCATGAGTAGCATGTGACCGCGCGATACCCTGCAAAGTTTTTGTTGTCGATCAGGGCCATCATTTGCATCATCTTGCGCGCGGTCTGCTTGGGCTTCTTGTCATCTCTGTCGAAGTGGTCCGGCACATGGCAGTAGCTGCATCCCACTCCCAGTGAGGCCGTGATCAATCGCATGGCCGGAACTACCTGGTCCGATGGAATCCCCTTGAGCACCTGAATATTCTTGAAGACTGTTTCCGCCGCTCCGGCCGAAGCAGCGTCCTCCGGCATTGACGGTGCCTCCCGGTTCGCGCCTTGCTGCTCCATGGCAGTACTCAACTTGCTCGCAAGTTCCGCGGCCTCGGTCGCCTTTCCCTGCTGCCGGTACAGCTCGATGAGAGGCGCATCGGCGGCCAGGTTCAAAGGATCAATTGCGACCGCGCGCTCCAGGTGAGCCACGGCTCTATCCACGTCGCCAGCCTGCATATAGGCTGACGCCGCGTTGGTCTCGGCGGTCGCAGACGCCGGATCGAGCTGCAAGGCCCGTTCGAAGGCCAATTCCGCCTCCGATGTCTGGTTTGCGACCAGCAGCGCCGACCCCAGGGAGGTGAAGATCTCGCTATCGTCTGCGAATTGTTGCTGCACTTCCGTCAGCAGGCGATAGCCGCGCCCGATAAAGTCGCGCGACCGACGTTCCATGCCCGCGTTGATGTAGGCAATGCCCAGGTTCCGCTTCTCGAACTCGGGAGCGGGTTCACGCCACGCTCGGATGTCGGCGTCAGGCGGCAGAGCCTGCTCCGCCCCGGGACGCCGCTGAATTCGATGGTCCGTGAAGGCGGTGTGCCCTCCGTCCCGGGCATCGCGCCGAGGCATGTGGCAGCCAATGCAGTTGCTCGACTTGTCCGGATGCGAACTCGGAAACGACTGCGCGTGGCAGGAGAGACATTTGGTCCGAAAAAACTGGACTGGTTCGGCCGGCTTGCTGTGCGGGTCATGGCACGTACCGCACCACAGCTGACCGTTGCTCTTGCGCGCGCAAACGCTGCGCGCCAGCTGCTCGACATGACTGATGACTTTGAACTTTTCGCCGTCCGCTCCCGGGGGAGAGACGTTCGAGTAAGTGGTGAACACCTGTTCCAGCCGCTCCCCGGGCCGGAAATCGGCGAAAGCTTTCCCGGGATTGAGCACTCTGCCCACGCCCAGCAAATGACACTGCTCGCAGATGCTGTCGCGCGCGGAAGGTTCCAGCTTTCGAGGATTGACAATTGTTCCCGCCCGCGGGTCCTCGAGGTGCTTCTCCGCAGGTCCATGACAACGCTCACAGGTAATCGCCTCGGCCGAGAAAGGTGGAGATTGATAAAGATTCGAGGTGCCGGAAATCTTCAACGCGGTTCCGGAATGGCAGAACAGGCAAGCCTCGGCGATCGGCCGCGTGAAATCGGGGTGTGGCGCACTCTCGTATCCCGGCGCCAGGTCGTAGGCCTGCCTGCTCTTGTAATAGGCCACCGGAGATTGAAACAGATGGCCGGCCAAATTGAAGAGATAGCCGGAAGCGTGATTGCCTGATCCGATGACGTAATCGATGCGATAGTCGGTTGTGTCGCTCCCGGTTTCCAGCCGCTGCCAATAGCCCGTTGCGGTCCTACGCATTGTTACCTTTCCGTCGCCTGTCTCGACGGTTCCACTCGGCTCGTGCCCCGCGCGTCGCAGAGAATGTGCCATGGCGGACTGCGCGTATCCCTGAACCTCTGCAGCGTGACAGGTTTGGCAGCGACTTGCGCCCGAAGCGTCCTGCAATGATCGTGGTTCCGCGACCTCGGCGGTAGCAGTCCCCGCCTTATTGCCAGCTTGCGCGCCTGCACTAAGGCTGACCAGTAAAACGCCAGCCGCGGCAGCCAGCAGCAGTAATAAACGCTCTGGAGTCATCGATCGAGCGAACCTTCTGTTGCTCAAATGATGGGATTTTACCTCCTCGCCGAAAAACTCACGCTCTGGAGTGTCGGCCAACCACCCCGCGGCAACCTGTGAAACCCGAACTTCTTCGGGCGAGCACCGGCCAGAAGCTCAGAGTTGTGCGCCTCGACCGGGCAGGCGCGCCGGTTCGCGCGTTTCGACGAGTTGCAGTTCGAGTTGGGCTTCGGGAATGGAGATGAGATTCCTGGCAAACACGTGAGAAACACCACACCGACAGTCAGGAAGTGCAATGGTTGCTGCGAATCGAGGACGGCTTTTGGCGGATCCCGGTGGTTCCATCCCGTGTACGATGCTGCGGTCTCGATCCGAGTAGCGCCTTGTGTACAGCAGAGACGAGGTAGGTGATTGCCGTAAACAGCGTTTTCGGAAATCACCGCTACAACCTGTCGTGGCTGTTACCATCCCCGCCATCGCACGCCGTTAAACAGACATCCCGGGTTGGCACCCAGTTTTCTTCCCACTCGCTTTGCATTTTCGCGGTGGCAGTCTTGCCGACGGTTGCGGACTTGGCCTCTTCTGGGCGTTGACACGACTTGACCGGTGTAAGCTCTTGCCTTCCGCCCCTCCAATTCCCCAGTGAGCTGTTCAAGTCGTTTTTTCGCACACCCCCAGGGCAGGATGCAGACCTTCCCGCGGATCGGGAAAGTGCTGTTCATGCGCCGCAGCACTTCTTGTACTTCTTTCCGCTGCCGCACAGGCAGGGATCGTTGCGCCCAATTTTGGTGCGCCCCATTTCAAAACTGGCCTTTGGGGATTCAGCCCGTACATGAGTTCGGCGGAAGAGCTTCTTCAGCACCGTATGACGTTGGAGCAGCAGCGAATCCAGGTTGGCATAGGCTTGCTTGAGCGGACTGATGAGCTCCTGTTCGGAAATTCGAGAATCGCCCCTGTATTCTGGCGAGTGCGTCGAAGCCTTCTTGTAGTCGTAAAAGACACTCAGAGTAGGCTTCACGCGCCCTCCTCCCTCCTCAGGGACTTGGACGAAACAGAGGGCGGCTTCACCGCACGGACAGTCGGGGTTGAAGCAATAGGAGTCGACCGCCAGCCATCGTCTCGGTCCGCACATAAAGGTCAAGTGCTTCGCGTAGGGCAGGATCTCTCGATAGGTGGCCATGGAGCCGGTTTCTGGAAACCAGGTCCTTAGCTCGTCGAACCGATCCCAGTCGGTATGCTCGGTCCAGTATTGCTTCAAGTGCAGGTAGACGTGCCTCAGCTCCTTCCATTTTTCGTCATCCATTTCTGCGGCCATCGCGTGGGCCAGATCGGCGCTTGCCGGATCTGCTTTCAGGGTCGCCAAATTCACAATTCTCTGCTTTTTCAGATCCATCCCGACTGGGACCGGTCTCCGCCCGTCCGAATCCAGTGGGGGTCCGCCCAGAGAGCAGTTGAGGGTGAGGTAGTCGCACTCGCAGCTGGGGTTCGAACACGCTTCGGCCTCGAAATTCAAGCGGCGTCCCGCAAGCGGCCCCCACTCGAACAGGAAAGCGCCTTTAAAATGCCCGTTCTCCCGGGTGGCAATGCTTGGTGCCGTCACCTCTTGCGGACTCCACCGGTAGCGCCTTTTCTTCAAGGCTGATGCCATGTTTGCCTCCGCGTGGTCCTAGCGGGCCTGGCAATCGCGCCACTAGTTCTCTTCACAATCACGAAGATTATAGTGATATTCACATACCTGTCGACTCTTGGCAGCCAACAGTCTGCAGCATTGGCTTCGAAAGGTTGGCCCGACGACAAGCAACCATAGATGAACGTGAGGTAATGGAGTGCGCTACGCGGAATTTCGTGACCGACTCGAAACTTCTCTTCTGGACGCGGGCCTCATGATCCGTAGCGGCCTTCCATCGACCGAAGCCATCGATCTCGGCGACAGCGTTCGGCATTGGAAGGCTTGGATCATTGGAATTACACCTCCAAGCACCAAACCTTTCGACGTTTCGGCTGACGTCAGCTTCGAGTGGGCCCCCATCGACGCGGCTCGAGCCCACACCTGCGAAGAAGACCTGCTTACAGAGCTCCTTGGCCGTAAAAGAGAATCGGCCAGGACACAGCCCAGGTGGAAGCGTGTTGACCTCTCCCTCCGTGCGAGTCTGCCATACGGTTCTACGACTTTGATGCCGGAGCCCCATTTGTTTGGGCTCTGGAGCACCTCAGTGGCAGATAAGGTTGCTGCCGCCCTGACTGATGTCCGGGAGAGGAAAGGGAACATCGTGGCCATCCTGGGCGGGCACAGCGATCTCGAGGTGGAATGCCACTGCGGATCCGACGGAGTTGTTTCCCTGACCGGTCCGGCAATCTCCGGATTCCGGATGGTTCGGGTGCCCCGCGTCTGGGACGATCCCAGGCGTCGGGAAGCAGAACGGGACGCTGCTGACGAGCTGGCACGCCTGGCAAGGACGTTCAAGGCTACTTTCGATGAGTGGACGAAGAGTGTGTCGCAGCTTGCCACCTGGATCCGCTACGCACCGCCACCATCCAACGCCAGGCCGATCGAACCCAGGTTCGATGAGCAATCCGAGGACGATGACGGCGGTCCGGAGACGGTACACTGACAGACCCATTCCGGGAGCGGGTAAAGGGGCTGGTTTCGCACTCGGCAGAGACCATGGGGCATGACTTGCCCGTCCTTGAAGGATTGTTTCGTCCCGAAGTCTTTTCTCCGTCACTCGCTTCGTAGGGTCGTGCTGGGATCGATCCGGACTGCACGGACAGCGGGCACACAGCCGGCGAGCAGCGCCACACAAGCCAGGACAGCCATCGCGCCGGCAAAGACCGCAGGATCGAGGGCCGAGGTGCCATACAAAAACGTTCGCACCAGCCGCGACAGCAGCGCCGCACCAGCAATTCCCGCGATCAGACCGAGCGAGATCAACAGCAGTGCGCGGCGCAACACGAGAGCTACGATATTCGTTCCGATCGCGCCCAGAGCCATGCGGATCCCGATCTCGCGCCGCCGTTGCTCGACCATCTGTGTCATCGCCCCGTAAACCCCAGTGGCTGCGAGCAGAACTGTGAGCAGGGAAAAGCTGCCTGTCAGCCCAGCGCGCAGGCGCGGCTGCGAGCGCAACTCGGTGACGACATCCGCCGCGGTGCGCACCTCACCGACAGCAAGGCTTGGGTCAATCGCGTGAAGGGTGGCTGCGATCGACGTGGCGCCCAAGGGTCCGGCCTGGAGGTAAAAATACAAAGTACGAGAGGCGAAGGGTTCGGAAATGTTCTGATCTTTCTGCTGGTAATCGGATAGGTACATTGCCGGATAGCGGTTCCAGTCAATGTGGTTGTACCGAATAGAACTCGTCGTGCCGACCACGCCCACAACCCTGACCCAGGGGGCAGTCGGCTGCTTCTCGTCTGTGGAGCGGACACGGATGTATTTGCCAATCGGATCTTCCCCAGCAAACATGCGGCGCGCCATCTCCTCATTGATCACCGCGACTGGAGGCGAGTCCCGGAGGTCGCGGTCGTCAATCGCTCGCCCGCGCAGCCGGGGAATGCCGAGCGCTGCAAAATATCCAGGACCGACTTCGAATCGAACAGCCTCAGGCATTTGCTCGACCGAGGCGTGCCGGTCTCCTTCCGTTTCGATGTGCTCCAGCCCATTTACCTGGAACGGCCATGCGCGTCCCACGCCGGCGGCACGCACCGTGGGCAGCATGCGCAGGCGCCCCAAAGCGCCTTCGGAGAAGCGCACTTCGGCGTTCACATCGCCGTACCCCCGGTTGGGTAAGGTCACGGGAACGATAAACACGTCGCGCGTGTGAAAGCCGAGCGGCTGGGAGGCGATTCGCGAAAACGTTTTGATCAACAGGCCCGCCCCAATCAGCAGCACCACCGAGAGCGCAAATTCCAGTCCCACAAACAGCGTGCGCGAGCGCAGGTGTGCCCGGCCGGCGGTAGTCCTTGCACTGCGCAGAGCATCCGGGTCACTGGTCCACGCCGCGCGTAGGGCTGGCAAAGAGCCAAAGATCAGTGCCGTTGCCAACACCGATGCGGCAGTTACGGCCAGCACAGTTCCGTCCATGGACACTCCGCCCGGCGGCAACACGCCCAACGGATTCGCTGTGACGAACGCTCTTACGCAAGCCAGGGCCAGGAGAAGGCCCAAAGCGCCTCCCAGCGTGAACAGTACCAGCACCTCAGTCGTGAGTTGTTGGAGAAGCCGCCGCACGCTGCATCCCAGCGCGACGCGTACGGCAAACTCGGTATGACGGCGCGAGTTCCGGCCCAGGATCAGACTGCCGGCATTGACACAGGCCATGATAAGCAGCACGCCGACCCCACCGAGCAACAGCCACAGCGAACTGCGAACCGTCCGCGTGTTGTCCTGCTGCAATCCCGTTACCAGCACGCCAAAGTTCGGGGGATAGTCGCTGAAACGCCGGCTTAGTGTCTGCTGCAAGCCACCCAGGTCTGCCTCGGCCTGCTCCGGTGTGACCCCTGGCTTCATACGCCCAATCACGGCTACCGGGGTCGGGGAAGTCGCTCTATGCCGGGCGTCATTGGCTGTGATCAGCACCCAGACTGCGTCGTCAAATGGCCGGTCGAGCACGCGCAGGGAAAAGCCCGGCGGGAGGATCCCGAGGACGCGGTAAAGCTCCCCGTTGAGGGTGATCTCCCGGCCAACGATATCGTGCGATTGGTGAAAATGCGCGACCCACATCGCATGGCTTATCACGCACGACGGCTCACCGTTGTAATCATCGGCGACGAACAATCGTCCGGTCTCGGCCGTTGCCCCCACGGTAGAGAACAGATTCCAGGTGGCGACCGCACCGTGCAGTTCCTCCGGATCGCCCGCGCCGGTGAGAACGTACGGTTCATCGAAGGTCGCGGCGAGCGAGGCCATGGTGCGGTTCGCCTCCGCCCAGACCACATAATCGTGATACAGGTTGAAATACGCGGGATCACGCGGTGCTCCCGAGTCCGTACGCCAGATGGCCACAAGCCGTTGCGGCTCCTTCAGTGGCAGCGGGCGCAGCAGCCAGGCATTAAGCAGGCTGAAGATCGCGGTGTTGGCCCCCATACCGAGCGCCAACGTGAGGACGATTGCTGTCGTAACAGCCGGCGACTGGCGCAACTCGCGGAATGTGTGTCGCAGATCCCCGAGCAGCGACTCCAACCTGCCGCGCCATTCCTCGCCGACGGACCGCCGAGTCATAGTCAGACGATCTTAACCTCAGTCGGGGGAGCCACACCAACCGGCCGCCCAGTGGGGTCGGGAGACAGCGGCAGAAAACTTCGAGCCGCACTTGTCCCGGCAGAGCAAGACGGGGCGGGGAAGGTGACCGGAAGTATTGACGACTGCTTCGCTTTTGACCGTTCGGGCTCGAGCCCGAGCAAATTCTCGGACAGAAACAGAAGGATCTCCTAGGCGAAAAACCGCCTAACCTTGAAAACAGGCGGAAAAGCGCCTAAAATGCCTTTAGGCGGAAAAGGGCCTAGAATTTCTTAAAGAAAACCCCTATGGAGAGCATTGCCAGAACCCCACTGCAACTGGGGAACTACATTCGACAGAGGCGGAGAGACCTCGGATTGACGCAAGAGAAGTTAGCAGTCAAAGTCGGCGTCCGCCAGCGGACGATTTCCGACGTCGAGACTTCTGCGGCGGCTCGAGTTGAAACCGTGCTACGCCTGCTTGCTGCGCTCGACCTGGAACTCGTGATCCGCCCGCGTACCAAGCACTCACCCCGAGACATTGAGAGACTCTTCTGATGCCACGTCGAGCCAGTAAAGAACTCCTGAACGTGTTTCTCAACAGCCGCCTCGTCGGGCAACTTCGCCGCGAGACGTCCGGGGCCATTGCTTTCCACTACGACCGTTCATGGATGGAGTGGGAGTCCGCGCTACCCGTTTCGCTTTCATTGCCCATACGCGAGCAACCCTACACCGGTGCGCGCGTCCTGGCAGTCTTCGAGAATCTACTGCCGGACGACGACGGCTTGCGGCGCCAGATCGCAGCGCGCACGCGTGCGGAAGGAACTGATGCCTACAGCCTGCTGTCAACAATTGGTCGAGATTGTGTGGGTGCGCTACAGTTCCTTCCCGCGGACTTACAACCCGGCCCCGCGGGCGCGATCGATGCCGTGCCGATCAGCGGGCGCGAGATTTCCAGCATTCTCGACAACTTAGCAACCGCCCCCCTCGGCATTACGGAAGATGAAAGTTTCCGCATATCCATTGCCGGGGTTCAGGAGAAGACCGCCCTTCTGCGCTGGAATGGTCGATGGTGCAAGCCGCTCGGCACCACCGCGACCACCCACATCTTCAAGCCTTCGATTGGAAAACTGCCCAACGGAGTGGACCTCACATCAAGCGTGGAGAATGAATACCTGTGCCTCAAGATAGTCGATGCCCTGGGTCTGCCCGCTGCAAAAGCGGAGATGGAAACTTTCGGAGACCGAAGGGTTCTGATCATTGAGCGTTTCGACCGACTGTGGACCGCAGATCAGAGACTGTTGCGTCTCCCGCAAGAGGATTGCTGCCAAGCGCTCTCGGTCCCACCCACCCTGAAATATGAGAGTGATGGCGGTCCGGGAATCGTCGACATCCTCAAAATGCTGCGGGGCAGTGATGAGCCCCTTTCAGATCAGCACTCATTTCTGAAGGCCAACATCGCCTTCTGGCTCATCGGGGCTACCGATGGGCATGCGAAAAACTTCAGCGTTTTTCTCTCTCCCGGCGGAGGTTTTCTCATGACGCCACTCTATGACGTCATCTCGGCGCAGCCTAGCGTTGATTCGAAGCAGATCTTGTGGAAACAGTTTCGGCTGGCGATGGCCTTCGGTACAAGACCGCATTACCAGATCAGACAGGTTGCCCCGCGTCACTTTTTTCGGACGGCAGATCATGCTGGGCTGGGCAGAGAGGTGATTGAATCCGTGGTCGCCGAATTGCTAGAGCGAGGCGCGGCTGCGGTTGATTCCGTTCTGTCGAAGTTGCCAAAGAACTTCCCGCATCAGATTGTCTCATCGGTCGCGACCGGAATCAGAAGACGACTTCGGCTCCTGGCGGCCGAGGAAACTGCCAAGAAATAATCCGTGATTCGGAGTGCGGCAAGGCGCCAAAGTTCACCCGATTCCAGGCAGTATGTAGACCCAGTACTGCTTCCAGTTCCTTTTGTTTGTCGGGATTCTCTCCTTCAACCCCTGCGGTCTTGAAGCTAACCACGGATTCTAGGGCGAGACCTCGAGGTCAGCTGCCGGAAAAGGCAGGTTGCTCTGAGCCTTGGCTATGGTGGTGAACTGTAAAAACTGCAGCAAAACCATCTGCTTGGAGACCAGATCTGTTTGACGCGAACAGCAGACTCCCCAAGTTGTTGTTTTTCCGAGAAAACTGCCAAGACAGCAGCGCGTTCAGGCCGGGCTTCTGCGCAGCTCAAGGCAGATGCCCGGCAGGCTGCGGTACGCCCCGACCTGGGCGATCACGCCCGACTTGGGCGATTACAAATGAGGTTCTCCCCCCCTGCGCTGTATAATTTCTATCCGGTATGCAATCCTGCCGTTATGCGCTGGTGGCATATGTCAAAAGTCCGCTGGGCGGGTTCGTCGAGAACCTTCGCCGGGTACTGCATCCCGCTCTTCCTCATCTCGCGGCTCATCTAACCATCCTGCCGCCCCGGCCCCTGCTCGGCACCGAGGACGCTGCCCTCCGCGTTCTCGAGAAGATCTGCGGTCACGAGGAGCCCTTTAGCGTCACATTGGGCGAGGTCGAGTGTTTCGCTCCGGTGACCCCGACGATTTTTATCCGGGTCGACGGCGAGGCGTCGCGGATGAGGCAGCTTCACGGCAAACTCAATACCGAGGAACTGCGATTCCAGGAAGAGTGGCCCTACATCCCGCACCTGACCATCGCCAAGATGGGCGGCATCGAGGCCGCTGAGATGGCCTTCCAGATCGCGCGCCAGTGCTGGTCCGAGTACTCCGGCAGCCGCCGCATCCTCTTGGAAAGGCTCACTTTCGTCCGTGAGGACGGGCAAAACTGTTGGGTTGACCTTGCCCCTGTCGTTTTGGGCCGCAGTCTCGTCTCCAGATAGTAATCACCGTGCCCGGTGCTTTGGTCCTGTTTACTCCGGGCGTGCGGGCATGGACCCAGGTACATCTGACTCCCGTGCGTTGAAACGCCAGCGGGGGCGTGTAGATAAAGAGTAAGGCAAGCAGCCTTTGTCGCGACAAAGATTCCCTTTATCGCCACGCTGTGCGATCGAAAACATTGCCGCAACCCGGAGTTCGGTCGCCGCCTACCTACGACCGAACGTCCGTTGCTATAATCGGGGAGGCCCCGAAATGCGGTGGGAATAGCTCAACTGGCAGAGCACTGGACTGTGGCTCCAGCGGTTGCGGGTTCGATTCCCGTTTCCCACCCCAAATTCTCTTAACCCAAGAAAGGTTTTATGTGGTGGCAGCCGCCCCCCGGCTGTCCCCTCAGCTCGGCCTTCCAGCCAGCAACCGCCTCCCTGTAGCTCAAATGGCTAGCGCATCAGTCTTCGGATCGAACCGCCCGTGTTGCACAGGCGAGCTTGGCGTTGGCATCTCTACTAGGGGCTGAACCGCTTTTTGGGCCTGCATCCCATGGATGAGCTCGTCTGAAAGCTCGGACTCAGCCCAAATCTTGCACATGAGATCCTGGGGTTTGCCGGTTCGGCCAGGTCGTGCAGTACCGACCGAGGCGAAGGAACGCTCAATGCGCCCCCAATTCAACATAGTGGCGCCAGTCGAATACCATTCGCAATCCGCCCGTCACGATGGTGTGAACACCCGGTTTCGGAGCGCCGGCGGGCTCCACAACGGAGGCGCTGTTGGGCTTGTCGAACCCGGTGAAAAACTGAAATGCAAGCCCGGAACTCTGGTTCTGCGAGAACGTGCGAAAAGGGCGGTACTCGAGAATGGGAAAATCGAGCCGGACAGATCTCAAGTGAATCTGGGTAATTTTGTTGGGTGGAATACCAGAGGTAGGAATCAGGAAAGTCTGGTCGGACGTGTATCCATAAAGGCTGATTCCCACTTCGCGGCCAAGCACAAACTGAAAGCGGCCGACAGGGGTCGCAATCACCTCCTGCCATGGAATCAGCCCCCCATTTGCCGCCTGCACCGCCATTCTCTTCAGGGTCCGGGGCCCGGTGAGCGCCAAAACAGGGGCAGTCAGGAGCAGGTCGCCCGGGATCAGCCAAAAGGGTGCTCGCCCGCGCAGCACAATGGCAGTTCTGTCAGGAACTGAAGACCCGCCGTGTGCTGATGAGTCCTGCCGAACTCCGGCGTCGATGAATGTGAGGCCATCGCTCGATGCATTCAGAATACCTTCCACACCAAGTCCCAAACGAAACGACAGATCCAGTGCTCCTGTGACTCCAGGATCGCTCTGCCTGGATCCGAATCCGCCGCCCAAGGCAACAGCGCTTACCCCGCTCGACAGGCCGATGAACCCACCGAGCTCCGATCGAAAGCGCGGCAGTGCCCCCTTGCCCGCACCCAGCCCCGGCACGGGCGTTTGTGCGACGATGGGTGTGAGTTGTTGCAAATCCTCAATTTGGCCTGGCGCAGCGGGAAAGCTCGATTCTTGACAGACGTCAAAGCTCTCTGGCCCGGTTGGCGTCAGACCAGCTTGCTCGGCCACACGCATACCACCTTCCAAAGCGGTTGCCACCTGTGCGAGGCTATCGCGCACGGCCGCAGCCGCGCGATCCGCGTCTTCCTGGCGCATGTAGGCGTCGCCCATCGCGACAAAGCGGTTGTGGTTCCAATCCTCCACTTCCAATCCATGCTCGTTGTAGAAGTCGTGCGTGCCCATGCGCACTGCAGCGTTGCCCCAAGTTCCCGTCGCGTGGCCTGAGGCGAAGCTGTCTTCCAGAAAGTGCAAGGCGAAAGCTTCGTCGGCGAGCACTGCAAGAGCAGCTCGGGGATGCAGGTCCGCGGGAATGTCGCCTTGTGCAATTTGTGCCGCCTTCGCCAGCGCGCGCAGGTGATACCACATGTAGGTTGCCATGGCATTCATCTCGGCGTCGGGCCCTAATGCAAAGGCTTCGTAAGCTTCTGCCGACATGGACACATCTGGACGCGCCAGAAGGAAGTGCGCATAGTTCGATGCGGCTCGTGTGACATACTCAGGATCAGCACGCAGCAAGGCTATATCAGAATCGCGTACGGCATTAAGGCGCTGGTCTGGTCTGGTAGCAGTGGCCAGGCTCGACTTCAGGTGGGCGCTGACGCCAGCGACCTTCAGGATCCATGGGCTGTCAAGCACAGTGCTGAGCATGTCATCTGCCGAGCAAGAATGATCCCCGGAAATAGCCGG
>Ga0123355_10011524_pt1 | contig 13634 bp, 15 predicted proteins | sample TergutEmb28metaG_3_FD_89872 | JGI IMG/M metagenome (GOLD analysis project Ga0123355, IMG submission 89872) | Embiratermes neotenicus P1 segment gut microbial communities from Petit-Saut dam, French Guiana - Emb289 P1 | ecosystem: Host-associated > Arthropoda: Insects > Digestive system > Gut ...
TCTGGCCATTATCTCCGTAACCGTTCCACTTGGGACTTAGGTGTTTTGGGTTATATCGGTATAGTTTAGCATAAGGAACACCCTCCCGAAGTCTGGCACATTCCTCCTGGGACACCCTGTATAACCCCGGACGTATTCTTAACAAAATACCCATCCCAGACACTTTCGAAGAGGGAAAATAAACGCATTTAAAGGCTATGCCCATTTAGCAGTTATGAACAGGAAGATGACTGACAAAATAGCTATTCTTGCAGAAGGTTTACCGGGAACAAACCGATACAACACGGCGTTTTGTCTGTTCGTAGAACTCTTAAATATCTATTCCATACTACGTTATCAGCAAATATTGCAAAATTTGACCAGAAAGTAGATGAGTTGGAGACTCAGCAAGGTAATTTAATGCATGACGGGACCTTACAAAGAACAGTGACTTCAGACCTTGATAACAACATCAAGATCACAGACTGATGACATTAAGCAATGCAACAGGCCACTAGTTAAAGATTAGTGCTACAGGAAACAGTTATAATGGGGAAACGCGACGGTACAAATGGTTGAACGTAACGCAGATATGTCACCTGTATAAGGAAGACAGAACTAATAGTGTTTGGACTGTGAACAAACATTCGAAAACCGCGCTTTTAATTAAAAACAGCTTCACTAAATTTGCTATTTCTCTTCTGCCTTCTAAAAAGTTATTACACATTTTAGAAAGTATTTGGATATATTTAGAAACGGCCTAAGACTGGACAGCCCCTTTGAAACAAGAACTCACGTACATTTCGTACAAGACAATGCCTATCAAAGAAGTGGCACCCAAACATGTAATTAAAAGTAGCTTTCCAAACTAACACATCTCTTCTAACTACTAAGAACACAAACCCCAACCTAAAATAAGTATTTACATTCAGATGTTTACCGCCTAACCTCTTCCAAATGTGCAAAACGATACGGCAGACAAACCACACGAAATTTCTTCACCCAATTTAATGAACACACATAGGCTTCTTATAATAAAACTAATTAGATGCACTAATTTCTCAAATTTATTTTTGGAATAAAACTCTACATGTTTCGGGCAGTTCCTCTGTCCATCATCAAGAGTTTTTCACTGTACACACAGCAATGGTATATGCCAAACTGAAATTTCACAAACGGGTAAAATTACTAGTGTATATAAGTGTACATTGTAAAAATAAATGGCAAAAACTCACAATGCCAAAAGACAATAAAAGCTGCCACTCACTACCGTCTGAACCAAGAACTAAAATTTCTATATGTTAAAAAACAAAAACTGAACGAAAGACAATACATATACAATGTACACGTATATACACTAGTAATTTCACCCATTTGTGAAATTTCAGTATGACATATACCACTGCTGTGTGTACAGTGAAAAAACTCTTGATGATGGATAGAGGAACTGTCCAAAACATGTAGAGTTTTGTTCCAAAAATAAATTCAAGAACTTCAAGGAGCGTCATCCCCGTTGTGTTTGTAGAACCTAAGGTAATAATTCCATACTCCACGGTCATTCAGTACATTCAGTAGCGCCTCACTCCGTAAATAACATACACCAATGCTAGTGAATAATGCATATATAAGACACTTGTAATTATACATGAGAACGGTGACATACAGAAAAAGACTCAAAAGTGATAAAACAGTGATACCACCGCTAGTTACTAAGGCACAGGATTGTTGTGTTACACGTAATAACCTCTATAGCGACGAAGAGGTCTCCTCATCTTCTTCACCTACCCAGGACAGGATCGTACCCACTGACACCGGCACATAACCAAGGAATCATAATACTTGTAAGCAGAATCCTCCTATATACTACCCTGCACTTACATTTCTCGCAACTTCTCACAGCTTCCCAACTCTGATTGTCCACCTCCAGCACGGCACTAAGAAATCCCTTCCCCCGCTACAATACACCTGCAGCTGCAAACCATACCGTAGACAACTTACGATGTCTACACAGCCACAGCAGCAGACCGGTGTGACACTCAGCCCCCACCACAGGCATGAACCGACTCGGCACGTACACTACATTGTCATAGACAAACAGGATAACACGTGTTATATGCATGGTTCTTTACGATCTGCACACACGCCCACCGACTTTGTGTAAAACGAGATCTCGTTCCTCCTTGCCTACACTAATACCAATAATTGTTCTGTGTTATATCGTATCTACATAGCTTCTCTGATAAAATTGTATCAAACCTGATGATGGCCACAGCAGCAGTGGCCGAAACATGTAGTTGATGGTGATAAGTTATATACACCTGATAATATAGTTGTGTTATGACTGCTACATCCTTATAGAATTACTACCTTAAATTCGTGAAATTAGTGCATCCATTTGGTTTTATTATAAGAACTCATCACGAGGCGTCACCTGAACGTCAAATGCACAGGCTTCCCACCGTAACAGCTACATTTCACAGTTCTCCTGGGACTGACTGACTGCTCCTGACTGTTCTGCTAACAACTGAAAAGACTATGGAGGTTTATAAACTGCAAAGAAGTGATCACATGCCAATACCGTCGAAACTTTTTTACATTTATAAAGCAAACGAAAATCACGATCAGCTCAATGACCAATGCACAATGCAACCAAATGCTCCATTCAAGACCATACAACAACACGACCTACAAGATGACCACCCTATAACTTACTACACTCAGTACTATGCAAAACTTGTGTGCGGTACGAAGGCACCATGTCATCTGTACGCACTATCCCCTGAAAACATGCAAGTCATGATACATTACGATAATATATATAATACTGCAACAAAGTTCTGTATATATTACTCGGAGTTCCTACTTTACATAATTTGTAATTCTGTATTCTGGTATTCAGAAAATACCGCAAAACATTTAGACGCTTGAGAAAAACCACAGAGGGAGAATAGTTTATCTTTGTATTCTAAGTACATGGGGGGGGGGAATGGCTGCACTCACTTTGTGTTTGTGAGCATACTGTCGAAAAAATAAAAGTTTATGCACGATGATTGTAATTGGGACATTCAAAGTTAGGTAAACTTGAGAGTGGCGATCTGACAGGACCAAGTTCCTTAGGATGGTGAGAAGTAGCGTTTGAACCGGAAAAGTGCTTTCTTTGCATGCGTGTGGTGGCTGCTGTACAGTACAAGGTCAGCCATATATTGCTATAAACGACACTAATTGAGATTGGCGGCATGGAATTGTTTATAAATAAGAGAAATACGACAATTTCATTTACGAAAACCTAGTCATCTAATGCAAATATTAAGTGTACAGGAGTCATCAGAAGAAACTGTGAAGGTTAAATTCAAACTTACAAACGCTTGCTAAAGACGTAAGTGCACTGGGGTGTGAGTGGTATGATCTTATTAGTACAAAAGATGCCAAAGATGAAGATTTTGAAATAGAATATGCTGCTATAGAATACAGACAGAAATATGACGTCATGCGAGTGAAGCACAAAGTTTTCCTCAATGAAGTTATTACGCATAATACACCTGGCCCTTCCCGACTTCACGTAGGAAACTAAGACTACCTAAAACAGAGCTCAAACAGTTCAATGGAGAGAGAAAGGCCTGGCTCGGGTTTTGGAATCATGACGACATGGATATGCCAGACGAAGACAAGTTTCAGTGTCTTATTGAGGCAACTGTGAAGGGTTCGAGGGCGCGGGAAATAGTAGACAGTTTCCTTCCAACTGCAGCGAATTGTTCTGAAGTGACTGACAGTCTGAAGAGCAGGTTTGAACGGAAGGAACTGCTCATTGAGTTTTACGTAAGAGAACTGTTGGGTTTAGTAGTCAAGAATGCTAAGTCCACAAAGAGTGGTTTAGGCACACCGCAACTACGTAAGCTAGAATCATATTTGAGGGCCCTAGAGTCTATACGGATGACTTCTGATAGGTACGCAGCCACGTTATGCCCCTTAATGGAGTCCTGTACACCTGCCAAAATATGTTAAAGAGTTTGGTTAAGAAATCCTGCGTCCAGCATGAAAGGTAGAGCCGACAAACATAATGACAAATAGAATCTATTGCTGTCCTTCCTCAGATCTCAAGTTACGGGAGAGGACAGGATAATGGCGAAAGTAGGCCTTCCAGTTTTAGATAAGCCTCATCGGTCTTGTAATACAAAGAAAAGAGTGGAGGAGGGGGAGGTGGAGGATGAAATACCGACTGCCCTTAATCTGACAGGAGAGAAACAAAGCAGGAAGTCGTCCTGTGTGTTCTGTGTCAGAATACATGACAGTACAGAATGTTTCCAAGTGTATCCCTCTGCAGGAAAAGAAAGACACTTTGACGAAGAAAGGGCAAGCTTTCCATGTCTAAGACAAGGACAATGGTCAGCTGAATGTAAGACTAATCGCAAATATCTTATCTGTGGAATGACAGTGTCATAACGTGTGCTGACTCCCCATGAATAAAGATAGAAAAGAAGAAAGGGATTTGAAGGAAGACCAAGAGGCCGACAAAACAAGCGCTGTAGATACTACCCACTGTGGTTCTCACGAAGTTTTGTTTCAAACGTTATTCGTAAAACTTATAACACAGGACTGTCAAAGGACCGTGACAGCCATTATAGATATAGGATCCCAGCGTTAGTACAGGATGGGTAAGAAATTCACCATACGAGGAGATGGATGGCTGAAACGGTCCAATAATTGTGATTTGATTCTTGAAACAATAATACTGAAGGCACAGCAAGCCTTTGAGTCAGTCTATACCATGGAATCAAAGATTAGTGATGTGCTGAGAACACAGAACCTGTTCTTTACAGGTGAACAAGTGTTACAGGCCAATACAGACTCTCTGAACAAAGTGTTTGAGAACTGGGAGCAGTCAGTCACAACAGGAGCCTGGCTAATCCCCATGCAGCGCAATGACAAACTGAAGTCAGACAACATGATACATTTCAATATGAACTAATCGTGTTGGCAACAGCATCAATGGCAAGCACATCACTAGGTATGATACTAGTGTATGCCTACAGGAACAAATCCAGTGCCATCTTTAAAGAATATGCTAAACCAACAGTCCAAGAGTGGAAAATATGACTCTCATCCCTCAACCACACGCAAGGAACCCTCAGCAACCTCAACCAAAGACTCGACCCTGAAATAAGGAACTGGAAACCAGAACCTCATTTTCAAGCCCAACAGACTCAACATAACACCAGTTTTATTAAAAGAAAAGGAATGAAAGAGAATGATACACAGAAACCACACAAGGAATGTCTGAATATTGTAAATAGTGTACATATTATATATATTTCTTTTTATATCGTATATTGCAAAACTGCATAATTGTAAAAAATCATATTCAATTTTAAGGGCGAGGAGGTGTTAAGAAATAAAAATTTGAAAAACTATTATGTCAGATTTTAGAAATGATATGATAATGTAGAGCCAATACTGTATTTACTTGAATGCAAGATGATGGTTTTCCTTAAATTTGGCGCTTAAAAATACAAGGTTGTCTTACATTCGCATATGAAGCGCTGAACCAGATCACTTGGAACGGGACCATGCAGGGCCAAAAAAGGCCTGCATCACCAAATCATGTGAGATCTGCAGTCTTCTGAGATATTAGGCAGTGTAGAGAGGTAATTAAGTACTGACATTTTAGGACAAACTAGTGGCCCCAGCTTCAAGGGTAAAGAAATCCAAAAGACAAAACAGATCACAATGGAACTTAACACATTCTTTTATTTGTGGGGGGGGATTTTGTCCATCGTATAACTTCTTCAAGATGCAAGAGGTTTCAGAATTCTGTTGTTTCTGTTTTCAGGCAAAGAAGCACATAAGCTGGTGGACCTCTTAAATTGGGTTATTCTCAATCACTGGGTGCCACAGTAATGAAGGCACTGGCTGTAAAGATGCAGACAGTGACAATGATTGGTAAAGGTATAAGGAACCTAAGGGTCAGTCCACACTTGTAACGTTACCGCATACTGTAACGCCGTAACGTTGCAAGTGACTGACACGATACGGAGTTACGAGTTGAACTTTCATCCCATACCTCATGGTGTAACAGTATCCTGCGAGCGTTACACCGTGGGGTTCGCAGTTTGTTACGGGACTCCGAGCAATGTCTTTGCAGCCAGCAGCAGCTGCATACATTTATATACATTAGGGTAAACCATACAGTTATTGGCCACCTGATAGTAATTGGCCAATGGGGATGTATCATCTTATAATAAGAGTGTGTTTTCGCATATCTTAATTCTGCCACCAGATGGTAGCCTTATGTTTCCCTCCTTCAATTTTACATTTTCTTCTACCACTGTTTACTCTGAGAAGTTAAGATGGCTGCTCTCTTGTAATGATATGCTGTTGATGTGGCAATTCTTGTGAATTTCTTAAGGATTGAAGTTAGTTTAAGGCATAGTGGTTGCTCCATTTTTGTTACTACTGCCCTGGGAATCATTCAACAGGTAAGTAACATGCATGTACGGAGAACTAAGTAAGTCTTAGTAAACATATTGAAATCCAAGTCCTGAATGATGGGTGGCCAATAACTATGATATAAATACGAAAATTTGCAATTTTTTAATTGTAGCATGACTCATATGTGCTTGTTATGAGTGAAATTTGACGATTCCTTTCTATACTCGTAGTTAGTCTTTACTGTAATTTGCCACCTGGCCAATAACTGAATTACATGTGGCCCATTACTGTATAAATATTGTACTTAGCCTGTTTTAGGGTCTAGGCTACCACAATGCCTAAATGAGCCATTTATGATCCTGCCTCTATGGAGGCAGCAATTCAAGAACTACAGAGTAATCATGAGCTTTCACTGACAGCTGTAGCAAAGAAGTATGGCATACCTCGGACAAGTTTGCAGTTTAAATTAAAAAACCCAGGACACAAGGAATCTTTTGGTCCATCATCGGTTCTTTCGCATGAAGAAGAACAAATGTTAGTCAGGTGAGGGAGATGCTGGAAATCATTGGCTTATTATTTAGGGGGACAAACACATTTCAGCTAGGCCTAGGCATTATGTTGATTATTTTATCACTAAAGGATATTGGTGTTTCTAATTTAAGGTGGATATTGGAATTGGCAAGGAAAGGTTTTCCTAGGAAAAAAGATATCATTTCTTGTGTCCAGAATTTCCTGATATTGCATCCAAGGCCGAATCCACTTAAAAATAATTGCCCTAGAGAAGGTTGGATAAAGGTAAAGGAGAAACTTCCTTCAGCATTTGTGATGTGTAGGCTACATTTAATTTTGCACTTCTGTAACCATTAAGACCCACTCTTTTTGTTGGAACAGAATTACAAAAGGTGTAATGAATTATTTACAGTTCTGTGTTTCTTTATATATAGGAATTTCTACGACGTTATCCTGAAATAGTGGAAAGAACGAATGAGGTGGTAACTACAGCAAGTTCATGTGTGTCAGAAGAGAACATAAGGAAATGGTTTGATGAAGTGCAAGAATATATTAGAGAGAATAATTTGGAAGAAGTTATGATCCCTCCAGGATATTTAATGGAGATGAAACTGGGTTTCAGATATGTCCATCTACAAGTCATGTCTTATTAGAGAAGGGGGGCAAAGAATGTGTATTTAACTGATAAGGGATCATCCAAGGAAAATGTAACTGTAATGTTTTCATTTTCAGCAAATGGGAAATGTCCAGTAATTGTGTATCCCTATAAAAGGATTCCTGACAAGATTGCTCAGTCAGTTCCTGCTGAATGGGGAATTGCTCGAAGTGACAGGATGGATGATGTGCGAGGTATTTTATGAATATACTGCTAACATTTTTCATCCATTTCTCGTTTCTCAAAGGGTAATATTCCCTGTGGTGTTGTTTGTTGATGGCCACAAGTCTCACCTCACGTATCAGTTGAGTGTTTTGTGTAATAAGATGAAGATAGAAATAATAGCACTCTATCCAAATGTTACTAGAATAGTGCAACCTGCAGATGTGGCTGTGTTTTGTCCAGTAGAAATGTATTGGCAGAAAGCTGGCATGCAAAACACCCAGGTGAAGTTCTGAATAGAGTGACATTTGCACCCCTCCTGAGAGAAGTCATCGATTTTGCTGCAAAACCTGAAACACTCGTCAAAGGTTTCCAGGCATGCGGTCTCTATCCACTGCATGCAAATGCCATGGATTACACCCAATGCCTTGGTAAAAATACAACCAGGCCTACAAATGAAAAGATTGGTAGGCAAGATCCTTCTACTATACAACATAATGAAGATGCTTCCATGGACTACGCCACATTTGTAAACATTGTTGGGAAGGAGAAAGTAGAAACATTCAGAAGAATGAATGATATAATCTCTCAAGAAAATAATGAAGAATTTTTCACCCTATGGTCTCTGTGAATATTTTCAAGAAGACAGAGATCACACAATGATATTAAGTGATGAATCAAGAATTTCAATGGGCAATGATTGTGGTCAAGCATGCGATCGATCTTCCACATCTACAGGATGAATACTAGAGACTACAGAGTTGACTCCAAATGAAACAGCAATATTTACTGCCAATCAGTTTGGGACAGTACAAAACAATTCTTTGAACAGACACAACAATGGAGATGATCATGGTTCTTGTAGTGAAATGTATGCTGTGCAGTCTATGAGCAGTGAAAGAAGTGAGGTCTCTTGTGTTATAAAAGTTGTCCAAACTGAAGGTACGAAGGAGTTTCTTGTGTGGCCTGATACACCCAAACGCAAGGGGAAAAGACAGATGAAAAGACAACCATATGCCATAACATCAAGAAGATATCAAGAAGTGTTTGAGAAGAAGAAATTTGCCAAACATAGAGCAGAGGAAGAAAAAGAAGCAAGAAAACAAAAACGTATAGAAGCAAAAGAAAAGGACAAACTAGAGTTGATTCTTCTTGCTCCAGTTGTCATAAAACTATCACATATGAATCTGGGAGAAGCCTATGTTGTGATGATTGTAACAACGCCTTCCATGAAAAATGTATTCCAAAATACCATAAGGAGCACATTCCCATTTCTGAAGATGGAGATGAATTCCTCTGTCACATGTTACAAAGTGAAACCATTCGAGAGCAGTAGGCCTAGCAATAAAAAATGGAAGAAGAAAGTGATTACGATGAATATGATGATGATGATGATGATGATGATATAGACAAATTATTTTACCTTGCAAATAAACAAAAGTAAAATAGATGCTCTAGTTTCTGAACATTACAGCACTATGAATGGTTAAGGATACATATTGTAGATTTATTTCACAATATTGCTGAAAACATGTAAGCGTCCAATTACTGTAACATCCATGTCCAATAACTATCTGAAGTGGCCAATAACTGTCCCTTTGTGTAACTTATATTTTGAAGTTTCATATCATATTCTTGTAAGTGTTTCTCATACTTGTTACTTTGTACATGTTTTAAGGAATAAATAAGCATTCCAAAAATATATTTCAAATTACTTTCCAACAAGATCCCTGACGTCTGCTACGTAAAAAAGAGAAAATTTCCCTTAAGTGGCCAATAACTGTATGGTTTACTCTATGCTTTAAAGAAAAATACAAAAGAGTGGCAGTGGTGGCAAAGGCAACTCTACACATGCAGGGAAGTGTACAGCGGTTCGAGTCTGGTGGCAGACTTGAATTTTCAGTCGGTCGGTGGGTTATATAAGAATTTCACCAGAATGTCTCCCCATGAATTTGAATTTTTAATTAATTTGATTGGAGAAAAAAATCTTTAAAAAGGACACAGCATTCAGGAAAGCCATCTATGTTCCAGAAAGGTTGGCACTGACGCAACATTTCTTGGAAAATGGTAATTCATACGTTAGCCTGCAGTACCTCTTCAAAATTACCAAGCAAGCCATCAGCTGCATTGTGCCAGAAGTGTATGAAGCTCTTGTTGAAAAATTGAAGGATTACATAGGTAACGTGATCCCGTTACAGGCCCGGTGTGACCCAGAGAGTGGATAGCAGTATAGCTCTACTCTTCCATGACCGCTGCATTAGAAGGGGGTGAGTGGTCTGCAGCACGCCCCGGCTGCACTTTACCCCCGGGAAAGACCCAGTACCCATTTGACAGGAGGCTGGGTGGGCCCCAGGGCTGGTCTGGATGGGCAGAAAATCTTGTCCCCACCTGGATTCGATCCTGAACCGTCCAGCCCGTAGTCAGTCACTATACCAACTGAGCTACCCGGCCCACTTGAAGGATTACATACAGGTAAGAAAAATATTATTATTTGTGGTGTATGAAAGAAGTTTAAAATTAGATTGCAATCAGAACCTTTATTTAAACACAAATTTTACAGAAACTCTTCTATTAAAAAACAGGCCAAATTATGCTACAAACACCTGTATATCAACATTTTCTTCTGAAGATGTTGTAGCTGGCAAATTGCTTTCTGTAGGAAAACTGAGGCAGAAGTGAGTTATTGTACTGACTGAATGGTAACGGAGAAGTGTTTCCAGAACATGACGGAGAAGGGTTTTGAGAAAAGAGAGATGAAACAGAAGTGTGCGGAGGAGGATTGATACATTGAGGGTACATTTTAGATGGACCACTTGGGAAGTGGGCTTGAGGTGGGTTAATTGGCTGGAGATGAGTATGATGATAATGCTCATAAAACCCCCTATTTGCATTTAAGAATACGCTCAAAATTTCGCACTGAAAGACACATCGTATCATGTCATTATAATTCCTCAATTTTGCAGCTATCATATTCCCAAAATGTTGACACTCGTCATTCATAATTTTGTTTGAACAAGCTGTTAATAATTCAAATGCTTTTTCAAGATGCTGATCTTCCATCTTCTTTTTCTTTCTTGGCGGCTGCGGGGGCAGGGATTCACTCGCGTTTTCAGACGAGTTTCCTTCTTTGGCTTCTGACTGGTCTATATCTCTACCGTCTGGTGTCTTTCCTTCATTATGTATCTAGAAAAATAAAACATATTCAACAAAATTATTAACATTTCGGAATGACAATGTTTTGAATTAGTAAGCAAGGAACATTATTTAAAGTTTCATTTCATTTAACAGAATTTATATGTTTTCACATACCAAAAACAGAACAGGAATGGCTGGCAGTTGCAAAGCAGTATCAAGCACTGTGGAATTTCCCACATTCCGTGGGGACTATTGATGGGAAACGTGTGGTGCTACAGTGTCCAAGAAATAATGCCAGTGAATACTTTAACTACAAAAATGCCTTCAGTATTGTACTCTTCGCTTTAGTAGATGCTAATTACAACTTTATGTTTGTTGACACAGGATGTCAGGGAAGAATTTCTGACCGGTGCTTTTATGAACACAAAGTTGTATAAAAAACTAGCAACAAGAACCTTATGTCTTCCTCAGCCAGTCCCTTTAAACAGGAGAGAAAAAAGTGTTCCATACTTTCTTATTGGAGACAAAGCTTTTCCTTTAAGCGAGAATCTCATGAAAGTTTAACCAGGACAACATCCAAAGGGCTAAAAAGAACAAATTTTCAATTACAGGATCTGCAGAGCCTGAAGAGTTGTACAAAATGCGTTTGGCCTTGTGTCATCAGTTTTCCGAGTGCTTCGTTAACCTATGCTTATGGAACCAGAAAAAGCTCAACTTGTTTTAATGACTATTGCTTGCTTACACAATTTCTTAAGAAGAAGCCCTGATTCGGCAGCAATTTATACTCCGCCAGGCACGCTTGATTATGAAGAAAATGGTCGAGTGACTGAAGGCAGCTGGAGAGCCACGAGTAATGAAAATATGACTTCTTTATTTCCTATTTGAAAGATTGCACGTAAACCGCCTTTGAAGGTGAAAGAAATAAGGGAGTAATTAGCAGCTTATTTCCTGAATGGACGAAGAATAGAATGGCAAAATGACTGTACTTAAAGGTGGCATATTTTTTAAAAACCTCGTTGCCTTGAAATTTATATAACATTTTCACAAACAATGAAATTTGTGATGAGTTTTACTTACTGTGTTCAATGTCCATCATGGTTTGGTTTTGTCCATTATGAATCCCAGGCTTTCATATGCAAACCATGAGCTTTTATACACGCCATCTCTTGCTGTAAAGAAAAGTAAAGTATTAATTAGTAAACTTATTTTGTATGGTCATGTCATTACATGAAGCTAAGGCTTCAAAAAGGAATAAATATTTGTAAAAATCAGTGGACAAAAATGTGTTTTTTTTTAATAAATGTGCTGAGACTTTCATTTGCCTGATGATTTTTCACTCAAATGTAATGAGTGTGCCTAACAATGGGTAGAATGCAGTTGTTTCACCTCACAATAAAATATATGCATTGCCAAAGTACATAAATATTTCAATTAGAAGTACTCACCTTTTCCTGTTCCACTGCTTTTCCTCATCTTCATTTTCTCCCGTCGGAGAGATGACAGTAGTTCTCCATTTTCTTTTTGCACTCATCGATGGGGCTGTTCATTTCTTTCCCCAGTTCCTCCCATGCATCTTGCTATCTAATTTTGTTAAAATGCATTGGGTGCTTTCGGTCCCATATTATCTTTCCTTTATAAAGTTTGATTAACTCTATGACATTTTCCTGAGTCCACTCCATTTCACAATTACCAAAATGCTCAAGAAACTGCACAGCACTACAGATTTGCACCACTCTTCAAGACAGAAGCATCGGGAATGAAAAGAAGGGCAGAGGAGTGGACAGTGGTGATGTGTCACGTTGCATGTCCACACCTGCTCAGGCTGTAACTGTATCATCCCTTTGATGTGATGGCCAAATACCGACAGTGCACCAAACAACCCCATAACGTTACCGTGTAACCAACTTTTGATACGTTACGTAGTCACGAATTCCATCCACACTGTCACGATACAGTGTTACACTATGCGGTAATGTTACAAGTGTGGACCCACCCTAACATGTTTTGTGTATTTAGTGAATGAAATTAATAGTACAATAATTATTCTTTACTGATATTTCATTTCTCGGGGGTCATCTCAGATTTGGATATAGACATTTTCCTTGCCAGATGGATAATTCTGGGGGTTGCCTTAGATGAGAGTTGTCTTGCATTCGGGTAAATACAGTATTATGTTGTCAAATTTCTGTATTGATATGTGAAGGTCAAAACAACTGTTACGTTAGTAGTTCTGAATACTAAAGTGAAGACTAATCGAATGTAAGACATACTGACGAACATGCATTCCTCACCAGCAGAGGGCAACTTCTCTGACAAGCACTGAAACTGGCCAGAGTACAAAACTACGACACATGGGATATGTGGACAAATCTGACAACATGACTCCATTAACAGACTAACCTGGAAATCAACAGAGCTCTTTTTCTACCTTCTGAATTTTACCATTCTCAGCACTTTTATCACTCTTACCTATTGTTCAAAATTATCACACCAACTATTCCAACTGGCACATATGTAAAATTATAAAATTATATAATCATACACAACTCTCAGTTTATTTAGACGTCTTAGTTGTATTTCTAGCCGCATGTTTCGGCTTGTATACAGAGCCATCTTCAGAGTGGTTTGTATGTACAATTGTTGATACTTTAAAAGTTATGAGATCTCATATTACAAATAGTAGTTAAAATATTTGTGGTAATTCTATATTAAATATGTTATTAAGATAAAGTTCAGATTTGATATTTTACATATTAAGTATTAAACA
>Ga0123355_10011525_pt1 | contig 13634 bp, 9 predicted proteins | sample TergutEmb28metaG_3_FD_89872 | JGI IMG/M metagenome (GOLD analysis project Ga0123355, IMG submission 89872) | Embiratermes neotenicus P1 segment gut microbial communities from Petit-Saut dam, French Guiana - Emb289 P1 | ecosystem: Host-associated > Arthropoda: Insects > Digestive system > Gut ...
CCATGTTAAGGCTTTACCTTGACGGACGTGGCGTTAGTATAAACAGGGCTGCGGCAGATGTTAATCAAGACGGAAATATAAACGCAATGGATTTAACCTTGCTTAGGCTTTTCTTGGACGGACATATCACCTTGCCTCATTCATAGGCGTTTAGGTTTGACTTGAAACGTTGGAAGGAAGCCTAGGTATGGCTGAAACAACTGTAAGGCAATCAAAGTCTTTATCCCATGTATTTATATTGATGAAGCCAATGAGCTTTTGTAAAAGGAGAAACTATACAATGAGTAAGAGAAAATTGAGCCGTTTTACAGCGGCAATAGTGGTTTTAGTCATGGTGTTTTCTACTCTTGCACCAGTAAGTGTCATTGCTCAGGACGTAATTAACAATACCCAAGAGGAAGCAATTACACATAATTGCTATGGGTTCGAAGGGGAATATGATTTTAGTATCGAAGAAGAGCCGATTTTTGAAACAGGTGAGCTGCAAATGTCCCTGTCTCATGTAGTTGGCGCGGTTGGCTCATATGTAGATGTTGTACTCAACATCGACCAAAACCAAAGTGGCGTTTTTCTGATGATTCTTGCGCTGGAGTATGATGCTACTCGGCTAGAGATGGTGTCTGTCACACGCACACCTCTTGCCGCACAGTTTTTACCGCCTATTTCGCCTTCTAGCCTTATGTTTGAAGTGCAAAATCTGGGTGTTAACATGAATGGCACAGGTGCACTTGCTACTATAAGGTTTAGGATTCTTGCAGGTGCGTCCGGGGTTATACCAATCGGGCTTAGAGATGACGGTGGTACCCATCGTTTTGGGCCAGGGTTTACTGTATTCCCTGTTACTACGGCTTTTAGTGCTGGGTCTGTTAGTGTTGGGACTGGTAATGTTGGGACTTTGCCTATGCCTGCTGTTCGGCCTATGGTTGTGGCAGGGAGGATATTTTCTGTTGCATTGAGGAATGATGGAACGGTTTGGTCTTGGGGTAGCAATAGTTCAGGTTCACTAGGCCGTGGAAATACGACCAATAGCAATACAGCCGTACCAGTGCAAGGCCTTACCGATGCCGTGGCAATTGCTGGAGGACATGCTCTTCATGCATTGGCTTTGAGGCAAAACGGTACTGTTGTTGCTTGGGGTCGCAATTTTAACGGCGAGTTAGGCGATGGTACAACTACACAACGCAACTCACCCGTGCCAGTACAAAACCTTACAAATGTGATTGCGATTGCAGTGGGGGGGAATATAAGCACCAATGGGCATAGCCTTGCATTAAGAAATGATGGAACTGTTTGGGCTTGGGGAGTAAATAATGCTGGACAATTAGGCAATGCAACAACGATTCAAAGTACAGTTCCTGTTCAGGTTCAAAATCTTAATAATGTAATTGCCATTGCTGCTGGTAGCCAATACAGTTTAGCATTGAGAAACGATGGAACTGTTTGGGCTTGGGGTATGAATACTTCGGGACAACTTGGAAACGGCACTAATGTTTCTAGCACCACACCAGTACAAGTTCAAGGTATTAATAACGTGACGGCTATTTCAGCAAGGTCTGATCACAGTATGGCTTTAAGAAACGATGGCACAGTTTGGACATGGGGCAATAACGGCTCAGGGCGGCTAGGTAATGGCTTAACTACCAATAGTAATATACCTGTACAAGCACTGGGCCTTAGTAATATGACCTCTGTATCGGCAGGCACCTCAAACAGTTTTGCAATAAGAAACGATGGAACCACCTGGGCCTGGGGAAATACCCCTCTAGGTAATGGTGGCACTGGCAGCACCGTGCCAATACAAATTAACAACCTTAATAATGTAACAATGATTTCATCAAGATCTACCCACAATTTAGCAATAAGAGATGATGGATATGTACTGGCCTGGCATTGTAACTGTACTGGCGAACTTGGCGATGGCACCACAACCACACGTATGACCCCAGTCCGCGCGGTAACAGGCCAAGCCCCCGACATAACAGGCAGCGGCTTCCTAAACCTAGGCAGTGGCGGTGACGCATTCATCTACGTACAACCAGTAGCCTCCACAGTATTCACAGGCGGTCAACTACGCGTACCAATAAACATCCGCAACAACCCGGGCCTAGGCAGCTATGACATAGTAGCCAGAATAGCGCCAGTTTTAATGCCTCACATCAACAATATCTCAGTAGAGTTTGGCAGTGTAACCACAGGCTTCATGAACGAAGCCAACCTAAACTACCGCCCCAACTCAATACGTATAGGCGGCGCAAACCCAATGATGAGCCGTGCAAACGGCACAATCGCATACCTTGTATTGGACATCAGCCACCGCGCGCCTCAAGGTATATTCCCAGTAGAGCTTGAAGTCCGTCGTCTAAGCACAGTGGTAAACAATCTCCCAAGCCCAATCTCACCCGTTACGGTTGTAGATGGCTACATCGAAATCCTAGGCGCAATGCTGGGTGATGTAGACGGTGACGGATTTATCACAGTAGACGACGCGCAAATGGTTCTGCTATACCTTGCAGGGTTGATTACCCTAGCACCATGGCAGCGCATTGCAGCAGACGTAAACATGGATGGTGTCATTGATGTTGTAGATGCCAATATCATCCTTCGTATAGCCATCGAATTACAAAGAGGCCCTGGTTTTGTGTCAGTAATCAGAGTAGGCAGCTTTGGAAATGTAGGTTTAGGCGAAGAAGAAGCCGATGTACTTGAAGATGTATATGTACCAGCGCCAATGGAGCATGTACCAACTGGTGCATCAATTATCACGGTACCAATAGCTGTACAAGACAACGCAGGCTTCTCAGGCTTTGATGTAACTCTAAACTACGACAGCAATATGCTAACCCCAATCGGGTTTACACGCGGCGCTGCATGGCCAAGCCTTACTGTGTTCAACGCAAATACCACCGGCGATTATGCGAAGCTTGTGGGTATTGCCGCAAACAATGTAATGGCAAACGGCAATCTGGCCTATGTAGTATTTGAAGCCACAGGTACGGTTACTAATGTAGCAAATTATGTAACACTTGATGTTGTAACGCTATCACATGTTTACAACAACGATGTGGAAAGAGTAACAGACTACCATGTAGCAAATACCAGCATCGTATTTGGGCCAGAAACCCCAATAACTTTAAGGGATGCACTGATAGCAGAAATAGCTAGAGCCGAAGCTCGCGTACAAGCAAACTACACCCCCGCAAGCTGGGCTCAAGTATTGCGTACACTGCCAACAGCAAGAGCCGTACGCGATAACGTAAACGCTACAGATGCTCAAATCACATTAATAACAAGTAACTTAGCCGCAGCAATTGATGCGCTGGTTGAAGTGCAAGTAACACCCGGCTTTAACGTAGATGCATTGTTATTCGAAATCGCACGAGCAGAAGCAAGGGTACAAGCAAATTATACCCCCGCAAGTTGGGCGCAAGTATTACGTGCGTTGCCTGCTGCAAGAGCTGCCCGTGACAATCCTAATGCAACCCAAGCACAAGTGGATTTAGCTACAATCAATTTAAGGGATGCTATTGACTCGCTTGTTGTTAGGTAACATAAGGGTTTACTCTGAATGACGTTTCACTCAATAACTGACTGAACAAGCTGGAAATGCACAACTTCTAGTGCATTTCCAGCATAGGCTCTCAATTGTAAACAAAGTTTATAATTAAATAGCAAAGGTGTTACAAGTGTGAAAAATAGCTTGCTATTTTTCATGGCTTATTTGTGCCGCCACTGGCGGCGGAATGGGAGAAAATATGAATAAACTAAAAAATCGTAAGCGCTTAACAACAGTGGTTATTGCTTTTCTTCTGACTTTTGTAGTAGGCGCCGCATTTGCGTTAAACCCAGGGATTCTTGAAATTCGCGGAACCGTAAATATCACAGCGCCAGGTGCCTTGTATGTAGTATGGGATAGTGTAGATGATGGTAACCCCAGTGGTTTAATTTCGCCGTTATGGGGTTCATTTGGAACCATTAGTAGCACCGCTTCAATAGTAAACGCAAACGGCAGAACCAACCAGCGTATTGTATGGTCCATAGAGTTTGATGAGTTTGACAGTGGTACTGGTGCACAAGCGGGCATAACCGCCATAGCCAGGAATAACGCAACAATTGACGCCCTTGTTTCCACAAGAACGCCTGTCTTCACATGGTCAAACCCAACGTTGGCTGCCGACCTTGGGCTTACCGTTGATATTGATGATATGTTCTTTAACGGGACAATCCTTGCCGGAGGCACGTCAATGCCTCTTGTCGCCACGATAATATGGGATGGCAGTATTCCCGCCAGTGCTACACCAGGACAATCGTTTACGCTAGATTTGATTATTGATATTGATTATATTGCGGCGTAAGCAATATAAGGGTTCTGTTTGGATATCAATAAGCTTCTCCCAAAATTACATTTGCGGCCAAAAAATCTTAGGCATTAGTAAGTTTTTTGGACGCTTATTCGGTATTTTGGGAGAAGTCTAACAGACTTTTTCCGAAATTACCTTTGCGGCCATAAATATCCATAGCCTAACATATTTATGGCCGCACAATACATAGGTGAGACAATGATGAATTTTACAATTATCACATGTATAGTAATAGCGCTAACGCAAACTGTTTATATAATAATGTCTCCTGATGCAATCCATTTATATAATGTGATATTGCAGCCTTTTGTATACACAGCCCTTGTGGTTGTTATATATACATCCCTTGGCCGTGATGCCCGCCCAATAACTGAATCGCACAGCTCAAATATGTTTGCAATTTTATCTGTTATAGCTTTTGGTATAACTATTCTTGCCGTGACAGTATTATTCGGTGCCGGTGCCAATGCGATGACTGCGAACCCTTCTGTAATCGTAAACACCCTTTGGACTCGAGGTTTTATTGTAGTCGTTGGCGAGTTTATCCGCTATAAGCTTATCAAAACAGCCAAATTCCACAACTTTACCTTTACAATAATCGCCTTAACCATAGCTCTATCCTACGGTCAGATGAGTGCCGTACGTATGCTGATTAACGATGATGCACTCAGATGGGCAGTGTTTTTTGAGGTAATATTTAAGTATCTCGTCATTAGTTCTGTAGCAAGTTATTTTGCTTTAAAGGGTAGTATATTGTCCGTCATAGTCATCAGTTTTGTATATACAATGGCTCCCTACCTTTTTCCCGTACTGCCTGATATCTCTCCAATTGCATTTACTTTGATATCATGCGCCTTGTTATTTGCCATAGTAATCAGCTATAGGTTTGCCACCAACGAAAAAAAGTGTACTCAACGAATCCGCGAAATGCGAGCCCAGAGGTACGCAAAAAAATCCATTACTGGATATGGTGTTACTGCTGTAATCATTTTTATGATTATAGTTTTTTTTATGGGTGCTTTTCCATTTTACCCAGTGGTAGCTTTATCCGGCTCTATGGAACCAACGATTAGGCGCGGCAGCATAGTTATTATCAATAAAGTGCCTGCCGATGAGGTCTTTAACCGGGTTGGTGAAGGTGAGGTTATCCATTTTATCTCTCGCAGCGGGGCAGAATATATACACAGGGTAGTGGATTTTAGGTTTGATAGTAATGGTGAGCGAGTATATATAACCCACGGTGATGCCAGCTATCTTGTAGACCCATTTCCTGTAAAGCAAAATGATGTAATGGGTGTCGCCCGTGCATCGATGCCGTTTTTAGGGTATCCATATATTTTTATTCATGGGATACTGCATGAGATAAGGAGGCACACGTGAAAAAAGCGTTGCAAAATATCAACAAGCATCATCTGCTGATTATGTCGTCGGTACTTACTTTACTCGTGGTGTTCATTATATTAGGTTATCTGATTGCGTCTTCCCTAAAAAACAATATAGTGGAAGCCACCGGCACAGCAGATTCTTCATTCCGGATATTTTATATAGAAAATGACATCTTTCACTACAATCCCATCCCAAGCAACCAGCATTTCTTAATGTCATTCACCGATTATATTGAGGTAGAGAGTCGTTTTACTGCTCAGTTTAGTGATGATGTGGAGGTTGCGTTTCGTTATGATGCTACTATGCGATTGGTTATTCGTTATAGGGCCACAGCAGACGGTTATCTTAACCCTATTGTCTACGAGTTGCGCCGCCCATTATCACAAATGCATGGACTTGTCACTGGCGACACAATAAATTTTTTAGGTCACGCCAACGAACCTGGGGGTACATACACAATTCATCCCAGGGAATTTATCGAGATATATATAAACTTTGTAATCGCGCAACAACAACAGATGGAAGATGAGAACGTAATCGTACAAAATTTAAGAGGCTTTACAGCAGAGATATTTATAGATTTTATGTACCATATATATGTGCCTAACTGGGATATTCAGGAAACAGCAACACATGGCTATCATTTTTCAATATCATCAGAGGTTTACTCACTTATGGCAACTGGTGACCCACACTTTAGCCTGTCGGTGAACCAAGCAACTCCATCTTTGCAAATCACACTGCCTATTGCAGTAATTATAATTATGACCCTTGCTTTGGGGCTTTATAGCTTGCTTGTCGGTACAAGAAGATTGCGGGCCGACCCAAGAGAATACAAGCAAATGCAGCATACGATACTAAAAAAATATTCAAATGAGATTATAGTCACCAATACACCGTTACAATTTCCGAGGGATACATTGGTTCAAGTTAGTGGGTTTGAGGAACTAGTAAAATTGGCTGTAAACTTAAACAAGCACATAGTATGCTATATCTGCAACGATGAAGCCGAATTCGTCGTAGTTGTTGACGGATACACATACTACTTCAAGTGTGGCAGTAACAGTGCAGAAGTTGACGAAGCAGTAAAAAAAATTGTCGATAAAGTGGTTCAGTAGTTTGTTATCATCCTCAATCCCGAGGCCATATTTAAGCATCCTCAATCCCGGGGCCGTATTTATTCAGCCTTAATCCCGTGGCCAGATTTTAAGTATGTCTTCAATCATAAGGTCGGCACGCTTACGGATTTGCCTCTCGTCCCAGGTCCACTTATCTTCGCTGTCATTTTTTTGACTGAAATAAGGCTCTAATATATCCAGCCTTGTGATTCCAAGGTTAGCAAATGGCCTCATCCTGTATGCTTTGGCGTTGAAATTATAATTGCTTACTTCTTTGTTTAGAGGTCTTTTTAGTAACGTCAGATTACCAATGCTGTGGATATGTTCGTTGCGGTAGTCATATTTTTTGTCGGCTTCAATTGCTATGCCATCGTCATCAAGTATTGGTATCGTATCATCACCCCAGTTGGATGTCCAATCTATGGGCATGATATGCTCCAGCGAGTAATCGTATCTAAGTAAATCGCTATCGAAGCGTTTATCCGGGCCATACCTAGTGTTGCGGCGGTATAGTTCCAACCAAAATAGTGTAAGTATCGCAGGCTTGCTGTAGGGGTCGGCCTTGCTGGTCTTGTTATTGCTACTGCTTGCTTTGATACTTCTTAGTGAGGTTTTAAAATCCTCATTAGTAGGGGTTTCGCCCATTAGCTTAAACATCCCGTTGTCATCATGAATGAGATCAATACAAAGTCTAAAATTGTCTGCGTTTTTTTGTAGATTACAAATATACTTACGCATAACCATAGTTTCTAACCTAAGAAGTTCAGTTTTTAAGGTGCGTTCATCATCTGCGTATTTGTGATATAAGTACAAGATATACGGCGTAAATGCACGTATATCAAACACATTAAGGATATGTTGTAAACGCCTGCTATAGTCATTGAAGCTAAATGCATCATTGTAATTTGTTGGGATTATTTTTTCACGATAGATGCTGGCATATGCTGCAATGTCACGTGTAAATTCTTTTATGCTTCGCTCGTCAAGGGCATTGATATATTTCCAATAGATGTTTAATATATCACGGTTTTTACTTTTAGCTTTAAAAAATCCCTTGACAACAGCTATATCTTTTAATAAGAGTTCCATGTTATCGCGGCCAAAATGTTCCCCAGATTGTACAGTTGTCCAAAACGCTTGGGCTTTATCGTCACATGCAAACACGCTTTCCCAGGTGTCTTTGTATAGTTGTGCAACTTCCTGTGAGTCTATGCCCAAATCCAGTGCTTTTTGGAAAAGTTGATGTTTTATTGTATCTGCACCGGTCAAGCGGGCGCCCATACCGTTTAATGTATCATATATACGCTGCTCGCTGTCGGTGCTGTTTAGGTCTATGATGACCATAATCTTCTTTACTGGGTTAAGTAAATTACAAAATAATTTCTTTTGGTCACCAATAGATATCCTATTTTCTAGGGATGTACGTCTTTCGGATTTGCCTCTAGATGTTGGAGGTGTTCCCGGACCCAGTCGGTCAGTGAAATATTTGTAGCATAATAGGATATTGCTTTCGCATTTTTCGTAATCAATCTCATCAAGGTTTATTTCATTTTGTATTACAGCTTGAAAATGTTGCCTGTCTGCCTTCGAATGTTCAATTTTAACATGTGCATTTGTGTCAAACATATCTTTTTTGTAAAACATACACGCATTAAACACTTCAACTTCTTTAACAAGATCCTCACGGCCTTCGTCGATGCTGTTATTTAGCGCACATAACAGTATACTTATGGTCGTAAGGCGTTGCTGTCCGTCTACAACCATAGCTTGTTTTGTACGCCCAGACTGGGCTTCGGTTTGTTTTAAAATTATAGAGCCTATGAAATGGTTCATCCCAGGTTCTAATAAATAGGAAAGCATATCTTCCCAGTTATCTTCATTCCAAACATACGGCCTTTGAAAGTAAGGAACCTTGACAGGGCCTTCATTGGCCAAAAATGTAAACGAACGTGCTTCGGCTATCATATATGATGCTCCTTTGTGCATTAGAGTGGATACGCAGATCCTGTATTACATGTGAAATAGTTTATTATGTTTATTGCTGCAAGTAATTTTGTAAAAGGTCTACTTTAGGTGACTGGTCAGAAATGTCGCAAATATTGTCATTGCAGCTCATGATACTAAACTTAGTTCCGCATTTAAAACAGTATTCGTGCTTATCAAGGTTTGAAGTTTCGCATCTAGTGCATGTTTTGAAGACTTGTTCGGCTTCTGGTTCACATTCGACCTGCTTACAGCCTTCTTGTTCATCGCAAGCGGTTTGTTCGCATACTTCCTGAGCCACGAGTTCTTCTGACAGCTCACAGACATCCAGAGCCTCGATTTTTGACAGCTCACTGGCTGCGTGCATGAGTTTTTCTAGTTCAGTGTTGCTTTGGTTTATTGTGATACCAATGTCCTCTAACATTGCAATATGATGTTTTAGGCTATCTAAATAATACTGATACTTACCAGATGTTTCTAAAGATATCTGAGCCGCAACAGCAATAGCAGCAATGTCTTCAAATATTTGCGAGGCATCTTTAACCAGTAATGCAATGGATTGTTGCAGACTATTGATTTGCAAGTTAAAGTCTCTACTGCTGCATTCATGCGCAGATGTTTCTGCCGTGTCCTGTTTGCAGATAGTATGTATAGTTTCTTGGAAATGGATCTTATTATCACGTTCGAATGTCATTTTGGCCCTCCTAGGATGATGAGTTAAGTGTGCATGTTTGCAATGATTGTATGCCATTAAAAGTACGAGTAAAGCTCTGCTTACTGAACTATTAAAAGTACTAGTAAAACTATGTTTACTGAACCATTAAAAGTACTAGTAAAAACTATGTTTACTGAATAAACCGAATTTAGCATTTATTGTATGTAGTGTCAACGCGATTTGTGAGTCATATAATTACATTTATGTTGCATGGATATTACAATATTCGCTGTTTTGTGTAAATAATTGTTTTTAACATGTTCATAACATTTTTATGATAGAAGTTCTATAAAAAATAATCCATCAATATATTTTGCGCTGAGGTGAGTAAATGGCACACATATTAATAGTTGAAGATGATAAACCAATCAACATGCTAATCAAAAAAAACTTAGAATTGGTTGGACATAACTGTGATTCGGTTTACGATGGTAATGCCGTAGACGATGCGATGCAAAAGTCAAACCTTGACTTGATTTTACTAGATGTGATGTTGCCAGGCAAAGACGGCTTTGAAATAATCCAGGATATACAAGGAGCGATTCCTATCATTTTTATAACTGCACGCGGAGCGGTACACGACAGGGTTATAGGGCTTAGACATGGTGCAGATGATTATATAGTTAAGCCTTTTGATATGCTTGAGCTAACAGCACGTGTAGAGTCAGTACTTAGACGTACCCAAAAAACAGAAAAAACATTTCAATTGGGGGATGTTACAGCAGATATGAGTGGACGGCAAGTCTACTACAAAAGCGAGTTAGTAGATTTTACTCCGCAAGAATTTGCTCTTGTTGAAGCGCTAATCAAAAACCGCAATATCGCACTGTCAAGAGATAAACTTTTGGAGATAGCCTGGGGTTATGACTATGGTGGTGACACCCGTACAGTAGATGTTCATATCCATAGCATACGTAAAAAGCTGGGTTGGGAACAAAAAATAAAAACAGTATACAAACTAGGCTACCGCCTGGAGGATCGTAAATGAGGTTAAAGACATTTTTGGCAGCGTATATGTTGTTTTTAGGTATTTTGTTTGTAAGTATCGGCATTGTTTCTGCACATATGACTAGAAGCACTACTTACATGCTGCGAGAGAAAGCGGCCAGGGAGTTTCAAACTATTTCACTTTCTTTGGCTCGGGATATGGCTGCTATTTTTGCACGTTTTCCTGGCGGATATAGGTATCATATGGCAACTAATGAATTGTTTGTTGGGTATGTACACTACTACAGGCAAAATAATATTGAGTTGTATCTGACCCGTATGTATACAGCAGTTGATGGACACGCAAATGACAGTGATTATCTCGAACATGATAACCTCGCATCAAGCAATGACTATACAGAAAATACTAACTATATCGTAATTTCTTTTGTGCAGGAAAAGGGTAGTCATTTTATTTATATTTCAGGCGTATTGCCACTATCATCCCCACTTATGAATTACCAACTGTTATATATTTTAGATATATCATCAAATATAGATGATATGCAAGGGATACAGCATTTTTTGTGGATAACATCCATCGTGGTTTCGCTGGTGGCTGCAGTGCTTTTATATGCTGTTTTGCTAAAAATATTCAAACCCCTTGGGGTTGTAACAAGTGCTGCACAGCAAATTGCCGATGGCCAATATGGAAACAAACTTATCGTAAAAGGCCAAAACGAACTAGCATCTGTGGCCGTGGCCTTTAACCGCATGTCACAAGAAATAGAAAGCCAGATAACACAGCTAGAAGACGATGCTGAACGAAAGCAGCAGTTTGTGGACAATTTTGCACACGAAATCCGGACGCCACTTACCTCAATATACGGTTATGCGGAATATCTGCAAAAAGCCAACCTAACCGAAGGCGAACTTTTAGAGTCTGCTGGGTACATTATGGCAGAGGCTGACCATATGAAAAATGTGGCCAACTCCCTTTTAGAACTGGCCACATTGCGAAACTATAAACCAGAAGTTAATCAAATATACATCCCAGAGTTGTTTGTGGACATACAACAATGCTTAGAAAAACCCCTACAAGAACGTAATGTTCAAATGCAAACCACGGTACTTACAAAATATATCATGGGTCAGCACGATCTAATTAAATCACTAATACTAAACCTCTGCAACAATGCAATAGCATCTTGTGACTCAGATACGGGTATTGTACATTTATGTGCCACAACAGAAGGTCAAAATGTAGTAATAGCCATAGAGGACAATGGTTGTGGTATCCCAAGCGACAAGTTACCAAAGTTAACAGAACCTTTTTTTAGAATAGACAAGGCTCGCAGTCGTGACAATGGTGGTACAGGTCTAGGGCTTGCACTAGTAAAGCAGATAGCAGACGTACATCAGGCTAAGATGACTATTGACTCAATCGAAGGGGTAGGGACAGATGTACGGCTTATATTCCATGAATGAACATTTACAACCCCATAATATGTGCAAAATATTTTCAAAACATTGCCGCATTATTATATCTACTGTGAGGCTCACACAATTAAATTTTGAAAGGAATACATTATGAAACATTCAAAAATCAAGGAATATTTTAAAGTAGCGGTATCAACCGTTACAGCTGTTGCAGTATTTGGCGGCCTGTTATTAGGTTCAAACCACTTAGTCCTCCAAGCAGCAACAGGCACAGAAACCTACCTCCCTGCAGCAGTCGAAGATGTAGGCATACCAGGTAACCCGGTAACCGACGGACATCAAACGCCAGATGTGACGATTATTGACATTACCGATGCCAGTGTTACAGTCCCTTCCACGGCATTATCATTACAGGAAGCCGCGCAAGTTGGTGCACAATACATCATGGATATTTTTGGCGAAAATATTGATGGGATGTATCTTGAGCTAGAATTTGCTAACTGGGGTCATATGTCAAGGTATCTATTGCAGGGCGTAGTATCCAGTCAAGACCGAGACACTGTAGCACGCAGAAACCGCTCAATGGATCTACGCGACAAGTTTATGGCACGCATAGACGCAGGCGAATGCCCACGCGAAGTGCGTACAGAATGGGCAGAGTTGGAGATGGATTCTGAAGAGAATATGTATATACGGGGCTATTTCTATTTCACAATAGATGCCACTACAGGTGAGCGAGTTGACATTAGAAGGATAGAGCCAACAATAACAATGAACTTTAATAACGGTGGCGACCCAGAGGCTTTGAATAATTATATAGAAACCCAATGGGGTGGCGACTGGGAATCAGCACTTGCAACCGATGCGGCGGCTCAGGATTTAGATGAGTTTATCCAATTAGCAAAAGATTATGCTCAAAGGCATTTTACTAACACAACGGTAGTTGATGTAGAGTACAACCATTCATTTGCATCCCTAATATATAGCGGGAATGGTAATTTTAGCCGTTCAACTATCCTAAACTTCCTTGCAACAGATGATACAGGCCGTGAAGCTCTTGTAACAATCGAACAAGATAGTCGCACAGTAATGAGTATCTCGACAATGCATAACGACATCCAACGCATTGAATTTGATGTCACAGACATTGACATCGAAGCTCTCGATGGCGAAATGATATATGTCCGTACACATGCAAGCAGTGACACCATAGCAAGATTTGGAACACGTATTGTTGAGGGTTGGACTACTGGTCATGGACGTGGGACTGTTATTATCCACTGAGTAATGAGTAATGGCTAGTTTACAGGGATTGTGAGGGCAGGTTATATTTTTGTCCAGTAATCATCTCTCCTTATAGATAAAGAGCCGCCCTGTAATCATAAGCAGGACGGCTCTTTTATGTCACTTTTGAAAGAAAGTTGTGTCACTCTACCCAGCTAACCTTACTTGCATCATATCCACCACGTGCATCGGGCCATTCGTCTTTTGCGCCTACGGCAATAATACAAAAAGGTACTTCACTGTCGGGGATGTTTAAAACTTCTGTTATGTCAGCAATTGTTCCAGCTCTGGGATACACGCCGCACCAGCAAGTACCTAGGCCCATGGCCTCGGCCTGGGTTATGATATTTTGGGTAGCAGCACCGCAGTCTTGGGGATAAAACCCTACTGCAAGGCCGTCGTGGATACCTTCTTGGGTGGCAG
>Ga0123355_10011526_pt1 | contig 13634 bp, 10 predicted proteins | sample TergutEmb28metaG_3_FD_89872 | JGI IMG/M metagenome (GOLD analysis project Ga0123355, IMG submission 89872) | Embiratermes neotenicus P1 segment gut microbial communities from Petit-Saut dam, French Guiana - Emb289 P1 | ecosystem: Host-associated > Arthropoda: Insects > Digestive system > Gut ...
GCGCAAGTCAAAGTATTCCCTTAGAGCCAATTTCTTGCCGTCCTCATCCAGTCTATCTACAAAAGTAACCCCGTCTAAATGGTCAATCTCATGCTGGAAGACTCGTGCAAGAAAACCTTCAGCCTCAACAGTCACAGCGGCTCCTGTCAAATTGTAACCCTCAACAATAACCTTCTCTGACCGGCCAACAGAAGCATACAGGGCAGGAAACGACAGGCATCCTTCTTCATCTTCAATACTTTCGTCACTGCGATAAGTAATGCGGGGATTAACTAAGACCGATGCACCAGTTGCACTTTTCCCTTCATCATCATAGACAAAGACTCGTCTTGGGATACCAACTTGAATCGCAGCTAGGCCAGCACCCTTCTCCTTGCGCATTGTGTCAATCAGGGCAGGAACCAACTGATCAAGTTCTGTTCTGTCCTCCACAGAGGCAAAGTCAATCTCTGTACTCTTTTGGGATAGTATGGGGTCAGGATGGGTCAAAACTTCATAATTTCGCGCAGGCTTAATCTTTGCGAATGCTTGCTTGATATTCAAATGACTGCTCCTTATTCTTCAGGTGCAACCAAGGTCAGTACACCACTGTCAGGAATGGGAATATTGTCTTCACCACGAGAAAGTATAACGTTTTCTGGATTGGCAATCTCAAGTTCTGCTCTTCGTACCCTATCAAAGCTTTCTTCATTGCCGCTAGTAAGTGAAGCATTAAAAGCTTCGTCGCCATCAATTACAATGCGGACTTCACTAGCACGTCCTTCAAGGGCTGCAATGGTGAAGGAGAAGGGTGTCAAAGCTTGCTCTTCTTCACTTTCGTTCTCTTGGTCAAATTCGTCCCCTGCCTCATCTGGGCTTAACACTACAGGCATTGGATTTACTTCTGGCTCTGAGTTGTTTCCACTTCGATTAATCAGTATAAGTCCACCTGCAATAAGTACAATTACCAAAGCAACAATGGCAGCTATCTTCCAATTCATTTCATGCTCTGGTTTTTGCGAATCAAATCCACCACTATAGCTGGGTTCAGTAATGGCATCACGCCTATTGTTTCCCGATTGAATTTCATACTGCTTCAAGTAAGGAGTAGGGTCTACGTCACAAATCTTGCAATAGCTAAGGATATAACCCCGCACATAGCCTGCAGCAGGCAATGCGGAATGATTATCGTCTTCAAGGTTGTAGATTGCGGCAAGCATAATACGAGTACGCTGTGCCATTTCATGGGCAGACAGTCCAGCATTTTTCCTGGCTTCAATGAGCATGTCGCCCAAAGTCGTCATCCTAGGTGTCTTCCTCCCCATCGGGTGCCATTAATTGTGCCAAAACGTCCGCATCAATCAGTACCTCACGTGGCTTAGAGCCATCTGGTGGTCCCACTACCCCTCTAGACTGTAACATATCCATGATGCGTCCTGCACGAGAATAGCCAACTTTAAAGCGTCTTTGTATGCCAGAGGTAGAACCAAAGCCAGCAGCAACCACCATTTCAGCCGCTTCCCACAGCAAAGGATCGTCTTCTCCTGCACTGGCTCCCCCACCTCCTGCTGCACCAGCAGTCAAGGTAGTAAGGATGTCTTCTTGATATTCAACTTCATCTGACTGTTCTTTAATGCTCTCTACAACTGCCTCGATTTCTTGCTCTGACACATAGCAGCCTTGTACACGCTTTGGATGTGGCCATGCAGGAATTGAGAAGAGCATGTCTCCCAGCCCCGTTAACTGCTCGGCCCCTGACTGATCCAGCACCACACGAGAATCGATAGCAGTTGCTGTTCTAAAGGCAACACGATTGGTAATGTTTGCTTTAATAAGCGGTGTCACAACATTGGCATCAGGGCGTTGGGTAGCAACTATCAAGTGAATACCTGCCGCACGTGCCAACTGTGCAATACGCACAATGGAAGACTCTACCTCTTTGGCAGAAACCATCATCAGGTCTGCTAACTCGTCAATAACAATAACTAGATAGGGCATCTCTTCTGCAGCTTCATCTAGCTTGCCATCTTGTAGACTTTGGTTATATTCCCCAATATTTCTAACGCGAGCTTTTTCCAACACCTTAAGGCGTCTGTCCATCTCATTAACTGCCCAGGCAAGTGCCGATGCTGCCTCTTTAGGCGTAGTCACAACCGGTACATAGAGATGCGGCAAACCATTAAACATCGAGAGCTCGACACGCTTCGGGTCAATCAAGACCATGCGCACTTCTGCAGGGGTCGCACGCATCAGAATCGACATAATCATAGTGTTAATAGCAACCGATTTACCAGAGCCCGTTGAACCACCAATCAGTAAGTGCGGCATACCTGCCAAATTGCGCGCAATGCTTGCACCCGTAATGTCACGACCCATGAACAGAGTCAATGGACCATCGGCGCTGTCAGCTGGAGTAATAATGTCTCCCAAAGTCACCGATGAGCGGTCTAAGTTCGGCACTTCAACACCCACAAGGCTCTCGCCCGGAATAGGTGCCAATATGCGCAAAGTCGGTGCTGCCAAGGCTAATGATAAGTCGTTAGCAAGTGCCGTTACCTTGTTTAGGCGAATACCCTTTGCGATTTCAACTTTATAGAGCGTAACGGTCGGCCCCACAATCCAGTCGACAACACGTGACTCAACGTCAAAGACGCGGAGTGTATCCACCAAGGCATCAGCTGTTTTTTGCTGCATTGCCTCTGCCTCTGGGGAATCCGCACTGTCGTCAGGACTGCTTTTGCTGAGCAGATTAAGTGTGGGCAAGACAAAGCCATCCATCGCACGGGGGGCTGTGGTGTTTTGGTTAAGTTGCGAAGTATCAGGCGTATCAATAACTTGAGTAACATCTTCATCGCCTGTATCTGCTGCAGCCTTCTCGGCCTTTTTGGCAGCAGCTGCTGCTTTTCGTGCAGCCTTTTTATCTTCAATGACCTGCGTAAGTTCATCATCGAAGTTTCCTTGCGAGACTACCTCTGCCTGCTGCCCATCAAGTGTGCTTGGTGCTGGGCGTTTACGTTTACCTGTCAGTGCACCTGTGGCACTCTTAGCTACTTTTTCTGTGCGAGGGGTAAGGGCTGCTTTTTCTGCTTCCCTATGGGCACGTTCCTCAGCCACGTCTGCACGAAAGTCTGACAACCACTCAACAATACCTGACAGCGAAATGCCTGTTACAACAAGTCCGATGATTGCAAGGGCTATAAGGATTACATAGGATATGGCAGTTCCCAACAGGGTATGCAGACCCCAGGCAAGCGCATTGCCTAGATATCCACCATAAGCCTGTAGCGTGGCTGCCTCAAAAGGAGTGGCTTCTGTTGTGCTGACTGCTGCAAGACCAAAAGAGCCTATGATTGCAATTGTAAGACAACTTAGGCCAATAGCGAAACGCGTCTCTGTAAAGCGAAGCGCAGGAACGAAGAAGGTCAAACCCATGACGATAAGCGCAAAGGGCAAGAAGAAACGACCGATACCCACAACAAGACCCAAGCCTGAAGCAATAAATTCTGCAACAACGCCCGTTTGAGTCAAGATTACCGCAAGCCCCAGAGCAATACCTAGAGCCAGCAGCACTATACCCCAAATATCAGAAGCTGCACGCTCATCAATAATGGGGTCGCGCTCTACGCTGCGAGAAACACGGCTTGAGTTAGCACGTGAACCAGACTTTGCGGCAGACTTGCTTGTACTTTTACTGCGCCCTTTTCCCGCGGATTTCGCCGCAGGACGACTATTGCCGCGACCAGTGCTGCGAGAACCGCTTCCCTTTTTGGCTTTCTTTGCTGACACCTGTCTCTTTCCTCATGCTTCCTTATACTTTAGTTTAACTGAGTAAACTGCTTCCTAATCTATCCTTGCCTAATTCTTATGCCAGCAAGTACAGGGCAATAAGCACTATTCCTAACAGTACGGCATACAGGGCAAACCAGTTAAGGCTTGTCTTTGATACCAGCTTAATCATCCATGCAATAGTGAGATAGCCAATAACACCCGCAAGCACAAAACTCACCAACAATATCCAGGCATTTGGCAATACCAGTGAGCCCTGAAATAGACGCACAATATCGCGTAGTGAGCCTGCAATAACAACAGGAATGAGAAGTAGAAAACTGTAGCGTGTTGCCTGCACCCGCGAAAGACCCATCCACAGACCACCCGCAATGGTTGCTCCACTGCGAGAAATCCCAGGAAATATGGCAAATCCTTGGAAGACACCAATTAGCATGGCACGCACAGGAGTAAGCTCGCCCATTTCCTTCTTAAGTTTCATCTTTTTCAGCGCCTGCTCTGAAGAAACCAGAAGAATCGCTGTTACGACAAACATAAGTCCCAACACTAAGAGGTTGTTGGCAAAATCTTTTAGATAACCTGAAAATAGCAGATATATCACTGCCGCAACAAGCAAACTGATAATCAGAGAGATTGTTGTGCGGCGCTCCGCAGGCATGGTTTCTTTATTTTTGGGCAACCAGGCAAGAATGAAATCTTTGATGTCTTCTCTAAAATAGATTACGGCAGCAATCGTGGTAGGAATATGCAAGAAAAAGTAAAAGTCTACTGCTGCCTCACGCCCGAAAGCCTCATCCAGAATCGCCAGATGACCTGAACTTGAAATGGGGATAAATTCTGTGATTCCCTGCACAATGGCCATTACTATAGAGTAAGTCCATTCTGCAAAGCTTGCCATCACAAGAGGTGCCACTTAAGACACCGTCCCTGCATATAATGTCACCTTATCCTGGTTCATCAAATAAGTCATCTCGCTAGCCAATAAACCCTTAAATCTCCATGATTACAGGAATCACCATGGGGCGTGTCTTTGTGCGTTCCCAAACCAGTTGTGAGACAGCATCTTTAACTGACCTGCGCGCATTGTTCATGGTCGCCTTCTCGCGCAGATTTCTCTCAAGTGTCTTTGTGGCACGTTCTGCAATTTCTGACTGGAAGAACTGTGGGTCAGAAACGCTTACCCCGCGGAAAATAACTTCTACTGAGCCCATTACCTGCTTGCGGCTACGGTTTACATTAGCAACAAGGGTAACGATACCGTCTTGGCTTAGATGCTGCCTATCGCGCAGAATTACACCATCGAAATCGCCTACGTTTAAACCATCTACGTAGATGACCCCGTTTTGTACAGGGTCTTTCTGATAGGCACCATCTTCATCAAATTCCAGCACATCGCCATTCTCTAACACAAAGATGTAGTCCTCTGGAATACCTACTTGCAGAGCAAGCTCCTTGTGGGCATGCAGATGTCTTGTTTCGCCATGTACCGGCAAGAAGTATTCTGGTCTGATAAGGTTTAGCAGTAACTTCAGCTCTTCAGAGGCAGCATGGCCACTGACATGTACGCGGGCAGCATGACCTTCGTGAACATCTGCTCCGCATTTTACTAGCTGATTGATTACTGTATTTACTGCCTGTTCATTTCCTGGAACGGGTGTTGCAGAAAAAATTACGGTGTCACCTGGTGTAACGCGAATACTTCTATGCTCCCCTATCGCCATACGCGACAGTGCCGACAGGGGTTCACCCTGACTGCCCGTACATAAGACCACAATGTCTTCTGGTGCATGGTCACGCAGGTTAAAAGCATCAATAAGCATATCTTCAGGAATGTTCAGATAGCCTAACTGACGTGCGATTTCAGTGTTTCGCAGCATGCTTCGTCCCGTGACAGCGACTTTTCTTCCCGATGCTACAGCAGCATCACAGATTTGCTGTAAGCGATGAATATGACTAGAGAACGATGCGATGATGATGCGTTGCGTTGCCTGAGACATAATGGAGCGCAGTGAGCGACCGACCTCGGCCTCACTTGGGGTAATCCCAGGACGCTCAGCACAGGTAGAATCTGACAACAGAAGCATGACCCCCTCATCGCCTGCTTTTGCAAGGGCGCTGTAGTCTGCCACCTTGCCATTGATGGGAGTCTGGTCGAATTTGAAATCGCCTGTGTGCAAAATGCTGCCCACAGGGGTCTTAATAAGCACAGCAACTGCGTCAGGAATCGAATGGTTAACATCAATAAAGTTCAAGCTGAAGACTCCGCAGTCTAAGCTGCTGTCGCTATTTACTTCCTTGAACTTTGCATTTTTGACGCCATGTTCTTCCAGCTTGCCCTTAATAAGACCACAAGTAAGTTTTGTGGCAATAATGGGTACACTGCGACGACTAAGGTCTTTCAATAGCCATGGCAAGGCACCCGTATGGTCTTCATGACCATGCGTGATGACAATGCCGCGCAGTTTATGTTCATTTTCAATAAGGTAAGAATAGTCGGGCAAAATCAAGTCAATGCCCAGTTGATTTTCATCGGGAAACATCAATCCTGCGTCAACAACAATCATGTCATCGCCATATTCGAAGACAGTCATATTCTTGCCTATTGCATCCAGGCCACCTAGGGGTATAACGCGCAAGCGAGTACTTGAATTGCCTTTCTTAGGTTTGGCGTTGGACTTTTGAGCCAGCTTGCCTCTTCCTGCTCCTGCCTTATTGTTAGACCCTTTTGAAGCAGGCTTTTTTGCAGATGGTTTTGGTTTAGCAGAATCTTTCCGCTTAGGCTTAGGCTTGGGCTTAGGTTTAGGTTTACTGTCTGCTTGATTATTAGATTGGTTTTGCTTTGATGGCTTAGAGCTCATCGAGCCTCCTAAAGGTATCGTTCATAACGGTCAGCAACTCTGCCGACTGTTGGTCTGTTGCATTTACAAGGGGTAGTCGCACGCCACCCACAGGGAAATCAAGCAGTGCCAGTGCACGCTTGACTAAAATCGGATTCGAGGTCACAAAAAGCTGATTTTGCAAGGGTCGCAAGATTTGATCGATGCGATTTGCTTCCTCATGGTCGCCCTCCACATAGGCCTTAATCATTTTTGCCATTGCAGGAGCAGCAATGTTTCCAATGGTCGAAATAACGCCCGCACCGCCACGCTCTAGGTTAGGCAGGGTCAAACAGTCATCACCTGCAAAGATTTCAAAGTCCTTTGAAGTGTTCGCGACAATAGTCTCCAGTTGGGACATGTCTTCGTTTGCTTGCTTCAGTGCAAGAATATTAGGGACATCATTTGCTAGGCGAATAATAATCTCTGGGTCAATATTTACTACACTGCGTCCCGGAATGTTATACACAACAACAGGAACTTCTACTGCTTCTGCCACTAGACGCATGTGCTGATAGATGCCTTCTTGTGGAGGCTTATTGTAGTAAGGAGTAACCACCATAATCCCATTGATGCGACCACCCTTTAGGGCGCAAACACGCTGTGCGAATAAGACGCTGTCCTCTGTGCAATTGTCGCCAACATTAGCAATCAGAGGAACATCTGGACCTACCGCATCAATCACTGCTTCGAATAGTTGACAGCGCTCATCACGACTGATGGTCGGACTCTCCCCCGTTGTACCATTCACTATGAGACCATCGTTACCCTGTTCGATGAGATTTTTGGCAAGCTCAGCAGCACGAGGCAAATCAAGCGAACCATCTTCTTTAAAGGGTGTCACCATTGCTGTCAGTAAACGACCAAAGCGTGGTGTGTAGGTCATAGTGTTCTCCTTATTGATTAGCGCACGACAGGACATGTGCGAATGCACGTCAAACTATTGTTATTTTCGCACAGTGTTCTAGCCGCTGATGCAGCCCTGTGGGTAACGGCGCAATTCGTTACCTAATTGTGTCTGCTTGGCGCACACTGAGGCAGAAAAGTGCCCTCAAGCCAAATGAAGCAAGCATAGGAAAGGCTGACTTCCTATGGCTCTGAGACTGCGTCCTCGATAGCCTCAAAAATCTCAATTAGTTCTGCCTCGCTCATTACACGGCCTTCTAGCTCTTCAAAACTGTAGGGCAAAACCTGATCTTCTGCTACAGCAAAATCGCTAAAGAATTGTCCGTAAGATCCCTCTTCGTTTTCTGCCAAGACAAAGATGCCTATCCAAGACCAGTAAATACGATACTCTGAATGCTTGTAGGCATTACCGTAGGTACCGATTAGAAAGCTAGTCAGTTCACCTTTGGCTGTTAGGTACTTCTGATAATCATCATCAAAGCTGTGCGCAATCATAGCTGTATGCTGTTCTCGCCATATAAGTAAACTGCGCTGCCAGTCTCCTGCATCATCATAAAGCGGCAAGAAATACATTGCAGGTCTTAGAGAATCTATCCAGTCCTCTACATGTGCACCATTAGTGCCGTCTGCACTACTCGTTCCCAAAGGGAAAACTTCAAGGTAATTATCTAAGGGAGCCTGCATGCCAAAAATCTCTTGTCCAGCAAGAATGCGATAATCTGGAGTCTGCAAAGCACTTGCTGTCACATCTGCCGGATCTTCCCAAATTATGAGCCAGTCTTGTGTGCTTATAGGTCGTGACAGGTCATAGCGCGCCGTGCTGACATAGCAGCCTGTCAACACTAAGGTACTTGCCGTTAGCCCTGCTGTAAGCATGACAAGAACAAGGATGCGGTAAAAAACATGCACAGCTTCTACCTAAATCATAAGCAAGGCTACGATTACCCCAACGATTCCTATTGCAGCAAGTGCAAATACTGGAACCTTTGGCATCTTGCCACCCTTGTCCATGGCACGTCCAAACAGAAAGAATACAAAGGGATGCACTAAGAAGGGCATGGCGAAGATAAAGGGTAGCAAGCTTGCAATTTCTGCTCCAAACATACCATCTTGCGTTGCAGCAAAAAGACCAAAGTGTGAAAGTGATGAAGTTACTGCGGCTGCTGCGTAGTCTAAGTCCATGCCTGCAAGGCTCAACATGATGAAGCCACCAAACATCGCAGTCAACTGCCATCCTAGTGAAAACTTCATAAGGCCTGAAATCTCTTTATGTTCTTCGCCTTTCGCGGCTCTTAAAGTCCGGAAAGAAAGTCCTGTCAAAACGACACCAACGGCCAATACAGCCAGTGCAGGAATAAGTGTTAAGCTGCCCTGGGCAGCACTAATAGCAAGTACCGAAAACACAAAGATGTGCGCAATAAAGGGCATATTAACCATAATCGGTGCCCTGCTAGCTGCCTTCTTTCCTAGGTCACCAGCAGTACAGGCACCCGTAAGTCCCGCATGAGATAGACCACCTGCAAGTCCAGGCGCCAGATTACGTATGTCGATTGTTCGCGCCAACAGTATCAAGAGGGAGATACCTCCAAACATCCAGAGAAGTTGCCCAAAGAAGCCAAAGACCAGGACTGCATTCATCTCACTTGCCCCGAAAGCTTCCATAATGCGCGAACCACCAACCATAAAGTTTGCAGCCAGCACAATAGGAAGACCTGCAAAAAGCAGTGACCTTACTGTTGAACCAAAGGACCACTTATAGAAAACTGCCCCAAGACTTGCCGTCAGTACCATGGCAAAAAATATTTGTGGCAGTGCTATAATGGGCGCAATCCAAACAGCCGCATAAAAACTTGCAACCAAGATAAGACAAATGATGAAAGTCTCCAGTATGCCTTTTCTCACGTATAGTTTTCTATTCTTAAAAGTTGTTCTGTGATCAATCAGTATTATCGAAGAGGTTAAACCTACAAAGGCCATAAGAGGATAATACTGACTAAGAAGTCCTGCATCAAAACCTACAACAAGCCTAAAGATAGATTCAATCCCCAATAAAAGGAAGAAGGCGCGGATAATGAAGAAGAGTTGACCGCTGGTTGTTCCTACAACAACCTCTTCTTCAGACAAAACAACTGACTTATCATCTGCGACTACTTTTTTATGAAAGACTTTCCGCAGTTCTTGACCCCCCACAAAGAAGGTCGCAATCAGTGCAATTATAGTAGTCCGACTAACCAGATCAACTAAGACAAATTCTGACAATCCTGGTTGGGCAACACCCGTAGCCACAAGAATATAGCCCATACCCAAACCAAAGATTACGACAAGCAGAATCGCAGAGTATCTAGTTCCTGCAACAAGTGTCCTGGCAACCAGCACTAGAGGAACTAAGAGAAAGAGTGTCAACCAAAAATGGTTCAACAATTGAATGTCGTTAAGAACGTCTGGCACTTATTTCCTCTCTTCGCACATAATCGGTCATACAGGCTTGATTGTAAAAATCTACATAGTATAGGATTTTATCAGACAACAAAAGAAAGGTTGCAGCGCGAAAGGCAGCACGGGAACTTATAACTGCGCAATTGCCTCAATGATGTCCCTATGAGCCTGCTTTGGATCTTCTGCTTTGAAGAAGGCATTTCCTGCCACGAATATCTGGGCTCCTGCCGCGGCACACTGCACTGCCGTTTCTGAGTTGATGCCCCCATCTACCTGTACAAGAGGTCGACATCCCGTGCTTTCACAAAGTGCCTTTAGTTCACCCAGGCGCTCTATAGTTCCTGGAATAAAAGATTGTCCTGAAAAACCAGGAAATACTGACATGATAAGCACCATATCAAGATAGGGCAAAAACTCCTCTAGTGAAACCACGGGTGCATCTGGCTTGATAGATAGACCAAATTTCTTCCCCTGAGACTGAACTAGCTGCGCCATTTTGCGCACATCTTGCGCAGACTCAAGGTGTACCGTGATATAGTCACATCCCGCATCAAGGTACCACTGAATCGTCTCATCCGGATTATCAATCATGAGATGTGCATCAAAAACAAGTTCGGAGCAGGGGCGCAAAGAGGCAATAAGGGGCGGTCCAAAGGTAAGGTTGGGCACAAAGTGCCCATCCATCACATCAAGATGAATCCAGGGAGCACCAGCCCCCTCAACAGTCTTCAAGGCCCCTCGCAAATCAGCAAAATCAGCAGACAACAACGAAGGCGAAACTATAATTTTTTCCATTTCTTTCCTTCCAAAGACAAAACGCTCCAGATGTTCAAGGTTCGTGCTGGTTTATAAGAATGGAAGCGGAGCGCACTAAGCTGCGCGAGCATTTCATTCTTATAAACCAGTGCGGAGATTGGGCATCTGGAGCGTTTTTAGGATACGTCACTGCCTGCCTGTGCCGCCTTTCGCGCCATCTTTGTCAACAGGTCCATATTCGTTTCAGTCTGCTTATAGCCGTTAATTAGCTGCTGCATTGAACGGTCAGGGTCAACATTATGTAAGATACGACGAACACCCCAAACCAAGGGCGCCTCGTGTGCTTCTAGCAACAATTCTTCCTTACGCGTACCTGAAGCAACAATATCAATAGCTGGGAAGATGCGACGATCTGCCAGACTACGGTCAAGGCGTAGTTCCATATTGCCCGTACCCTTGAACTCTTCAAAAATAACTTCGTCCATCTTAGACCCAGTTTCGATAAGGGCTGTAGCCAAAATGGTCAGCGACCCTCCGCCCTCAATATTGCGTGCTGCACCAAAGAACTTCTTCGGTGGGTATAGCGCAGCCGAATCAACACCACCAGAAAGAATACGACCCGAAGCAGGTGCCGCCAGATTATAAGCACGAGCAAGCCTCGTAATTGAATCTAGCAAAATCACTACATCACGACCAGCCTCTACCAAGCGCTTCGCGCGTTCTAGTACGAGCTCCGTTACTGCAATGTGATTCTCAGAGGGCATGTCAAAGGTACTAGAAATAACCTCACCATGGATTGAGCGCTGCATGTCAGTTACTTCTTCTGGGCGCTCGTCAACCAAGAGGCACATCAGGTGCACTTCTGGATTATTAGCATGGATTGAAGCTGCAATATCTTTCAGAATTTCTGTCTTACCCGCCTTTGGAGGCGAAACGATCATTCCGCGCTGACCCTTCCCGATAGGGGCGACCAGGTCAATTGTGCGGGAAGAAAAGTCCTTACCGCCACGCTCCATCACCAGACGCTCATCGGGATAAACAGGTGTCAGAGAACTAAAGCGAGCACGGTCACCTAGGTCTTCTAGGACAATCCCGTTAACACTGGCAATCTCTTTAAGGGCAGCGAACTTCTCATTTTCACGCGGGGGGCGACCTTGTCTACCTGAAACAAAGTCCCCACGACGCAAACGATTGCGCCTAATCAGCGAAGCTGATACATAAACGTCACTAGGGCCTGCCAAATATCCCGTAGTACGCAAGAAACCATAACCCTCTGGGAGCGTATCCAATACCCCTTCAACAGGCTGCATTTCTGCTTCCCTGCGGGCAGCTTCAGCAGCTGCTGCTTCTACTGCTGCCTCTGCAGCAGCCCTTTCTGCCTCCGCAAGCGCATTTTCTGCACGTGCAATATAGGCAGCATGGACTTGCTCTACTAAATCGGCCTTTGGTATCGCTGATTTTTTCAACTCTAGGCCTAAATCTGCTGCAATAGTGCGCAGTTCTGCAACTTTATTTTTTGCCAGTTCTTCCTTTTCAGGAACTGGTGGAAGAGTAATTTTGGGTTGAGCAGCAGCCTTTTGTGATTTTTGCGACTGGTCTCTTTGCTGAGAGTGCTGCCTTCCGCGATGTCCACCTTGCCTGTGACCCTGTTTACCGCCCTTTGCTGACTTACCAGAACCCTTGCTCTGATTACCAGCATCATTCATGCCACTACTACGTCGACTTCTTTTTCTAGGACGTTGGTTCATGCCTGGACTACCTTCTTCCAATCTGCTTCAAAGGACGCCAGTCCTCTATCTGTTAATGGATGTTCAACCAATTTCTTCAGAACACCAAAGGGTACCGTTGCAATGTCAGCACCCATGAGTGCTGACTGTGTTACATGATGCGCACTTCTGATAGAAGCCGCAATAATCTCTACTGATTGATCAAAATCATAGCTAGCGACAGCTGCTACAACATCTTCCAGTTGCGCCAAACCATCTTCACTAATATCATCAAAGCGCCCCACAAAGGGTGATATGTAGGCTGCTCCTGCACGCGCTGCCATGATTGCCTGAGGAACACTAAAGCACAAGGTCATATTCACGGGAATATCCTTTGCAGCAAGTGCCTTCGTTGCGGCAAGTCCTTCAATCATTGTGGGAATCTTCACAACAACATTAGGGGCTAGAGCTGCAAGTTCTTCTCCTTCGCGAATAATCTCTTCGCGAGTAGTACCCACTGCTTCAGCTGATACAGGGCCATCGGTCAGTTCACAGATGCGCTGAATGTGTGTGTTAAAGTCTGCGAGCTTACCGCCAATCTTGGCGTAAAGTGTTGGGTTGGTAGTTACACCCGCAACAACCCCCCAGCTACACGCTTCTTCAATCTCATTCAAGTCGGCTGTGTCCAAAAAGAATTTCATGGAGTTCTGTCCTTTCAAAGATCAGTACAAAGACACCTTCAAATCAGGCGGATAGCTCTATCCCAGTTATGGCTGTGGCGTTTTACACACACGCGAACGTGTAGTTATCTTTCAAGGAGTTCGGTGGAGTAATAAGCCTTGATTCCAGGCAGAGTTCAAATCATTAAACACTATTATGCGGTATGCCAAGTACTGAGTCAAATCTATTTAAGACCAAAATTAGCGAAACTTAACAACAAACCACCACCAAGGCATCTGAGCCTGGTGGCGGTCTAGGCAAAAGAAGCACTCTTCATGTCCCTGTTGATAGTTCTTGTGGATGAGGGGGAAAGAGTATCTTCTAACTTAAGAGCTTAAGGCTCTCTTAAGTTTCTTAGAAGCTAGCTATAGGTAGCTAAAGTGTGTTTTGTCTCTTTAAGTTGTAGTAGCTCCGTATTCTTTCTCACTCTTTCTGTCCATATAGATTAAAATGAGAGCAAAGATTGCAA
>Ga0123355_10011527_pt1 | contig 13634 bp, 11 predicted proteins | sample TergutEmb28metaG_3_FD_89872 | JGI IMG/M metagenome (GOLD analysis project Ga0123355, IMG submission 89872) | Embiratermes neotenicus P1 segment gut microbial communities from Petit-Saut dam, French Guiana - Emb289 P1 | ecosystem: Host-associated > Arthropoda: Insects > Digestive system > Gut ...
ACATAATTGATATTCTTCTGTTGGTATTTTGGAGTGTTTCTATTGTTACAGGATTTATCGCGATTATTCCGTTTTTAAGTGATCCGGAAGGTGCTTCAATTTGGGGTGGGGTACATGGGGTTAGCTCTCGAATTGGTTTGGCGCTGGTTATAGTCCATATTGCTCAACACCTGCCACAGATTAAATCATATATGGGAATCAAAAAACAAAAGTGATGAGCACAACTAAAGCTCAATGGAAGGAGCAAGCCAAATGCCAATTATGCCATACTCGGCTAAACCTACGGTTAGTTACTTGATTTACGCACTTTATGCTGTTATTATGGCGGCGGTTTATGGCTTAGTTACGTACTTTGGCATTTTTGCGCGTGGTACAGAAGGGTTTGCCTTGCGTACTTATATCTGGAATCTTGTTTTGATAACGACTGTGCTTTTGGTTGATAGAGTGTATCTTACTAAGTTGAAAAATAAGGCGATGGAAAAGAAATCATCAAATCGACAGGCAAAGGTACTGCATTTTGTATCTTTTAAGGCATCACTTTATCTGTTCTATATATTTGCCCTAACTGCTTCAAGGTTGACACTGCTTTTGGATTTGGGGGAAGTGGGCGTGGATAGTTTTAGGAATTATTTGCTCTCGATTGAATATGGTCTAATCCTCCTGGTAGCAGCCGATAAGTTTATTGACCAGTTTATAAAGGACAAGAAGCATATGAGGGAATTAGCAGGGAATATTTGATATAGGATATAGGACATAGATGGAGGATAATTAAACATGATTGAACTCAGAAAAATCTCAATTACGGACAGCGATATGGTAAGAGAATGTATCGAGCTTGACGTAGCGCCGGAGCAACGAGCTTTTGTTGCGCATAACGCAAAAAGTTTGGGCGAAGCCTATGCTTGCAATAAAAGAGGCTATGGATGTGCAACGCCCTGTGCAATTTATGCGGATGGTACTATGGTAGGCTTCATAATGTATGAATTCGTCAAAGAAGAAGACCATGGAGATACCTATAGCGGGGATGCTTATTACTTGTGGCGATTTATGATTGATCAAAAACACCAAGGTAAGGGTTATGGCAAACAAGCTCTGGCACAGGCTATAGACGAGGTTAAGAAAATGCCTAATGGCAAGGCAGAGTATTTCTATACAGGATATGAGCCGGAAAATACTGACGCAAAAAAACTATATGAATCTCTTGGATTTGTAGAAACAGGACAAGTAGTCGATGACGAAATTGTTGCACGGCTTAAATTATAGAGGGTGTTTCTATGCTTAGGTGTTGAGATAGAAAGTTATAGGATTACTACAGTGAGTTAACTTTGGAATTTCTACGAGCAGTGCGGAAAAGTTTTTTAAAGTTAAGCGAACGGCCTCACAGCGAAACACCGTAGGTGTCCCGCTGTGGAGGATTGCAAAGCAAGCCTCGACTATAAACTTGCTCAGATTTTCAGGTTTATTGACTTATATATTTGAACATCGAATAAACATACAAAATCGAACATTGTAACAAAATCATCTTTAGCTTCGTTTAATTGTACCCCACACGTTCTTGTTTCTCCCATATCGAATAAATGCTTGAATTCGACTGAAAAGCAGAAGGTACCGGAAGAAACTAAATTCCAGCAAGCAGATAAAAAAGGCTTTTATCAAATCCAGTGCGGATAATTTGAATTTTTGCTGATATATGTGTTGCGAAAAAACACACAGACTTAAGACCACGCCATAGATTGCATAAAGCAATAAAAATATTATCATAAACCTAACATTAAGAATATTCAAATGTGCTGCCACAACTATCGATGCAAGACCAAATAATTCTATTATGGGCGATAAAAGCTCATATAGTAAATAGTACATAAAAGATAAGAAGCTTACTACACCGAATCTAAGATTCAAAAAGATTTGCCAGTGCTCGCGCATACATTGGAACATACCTACATGCCAGCGTCTTCTTTGGCCGACTAAGTCTTTGATACGTGAAGGGGCTTGTGTTAAGCATATCGCATCTGAGGCATAACGCATACGATATTTTATATTATTGTTTCTGCAATAAACATGGGTTTTAAGTGCCAGTTCCATATCTTCGCCCATGTTGCTGCTGTCATATCCGCCTGCTGAAATTACAATGGACTTCTTAAATAATCCAAAAGCACCTGAGATTATCAAATTGCCGTTAAAAGAATCAAAAAGAATACGACTGCCTAAAAATGTGCGATCATACTCAACAGCTTGCATGCTAACTAGCAGGCTGGAAGGCAATTTGTAGCTTACGGCCATTCCATCTTCTATTTGTACGCACTGTGATATAAGTATCATGCCCCCGACAGATACTGTTTTATCATCTTCGAGTATGGGCTGTACAATTTTTTCTAAAGAATTTCTTTGTAAAAAAGAGTCAGCGTCCATACAGATAAAATAAGGATAACGGCTAGCGTTAATGCCCATATTTAAAGCATCAGCCTTGCCACCATTTAACTTGCGTATAAGGGTAAGGTTTACGCCCTCTATTTTTTGCTCATATATAGCAGTGTGGGGCCTGCACTCCAGCACACAGTTGATTGGACGATTATAAAACTTCATGTTAAATTCGTCAATAAGCAGCTGTGATGTAGCGTCATCAGAGTCATCGTCTACTATAATAATTTCATAAAACTGGTAGTCTAGTGCCAGTAAGGACTTGACGCTTTTTATTATTACAGCCGCCTCGTTGTATGCCGGCACAATAATGGATACAGGTATAGTTGTGTGTTTCAGCTCATTTTTAAGAATTTGCATACGCTCTTTATTACGTAGCGTATAAGCTCCCATGGCCACTGACATAAAAGCAAAAGTTGCATAAATCAACAGATATATTACAAAGAATATGCTGGCAAAAAAAACAATTTGCGCCAAAAAGTTCATCATATAATAGCTTCACTCACATTCATATCTTTTTCATTGACTTTGTGCTCTAACAGATAACGTATAATTTGCAGCACACCACTGCCGCCACTTGCCAAATCATTAAAATAGCTATGCCTATATCCGCCCAGTGCAACAAGAGATGTTGCTGCACTATATTGTACGTGCCAGTTTTCACTTTGCAACGCAGATGTTAAAGCATCAACAGTATCTTGTCCAGGGTATTCACTTAATGCCGCAGCTGCTTCTGTTGCAAACTCGTAATTCTCGGTGTTATTTAAATATTCCATCAAAACGGGCTGCGCAGGCATATAGGAGTATTGCTTGTAATAGCGAATAATTGCAAGGCGAATCTCTGAATCAGTAGATTTGCTTTGAAGCATTGGTAAAAAAGCACCTTTAAACGTATCCGAAAACATTGTTATAAACGTTATTACTCCCAGCATTATATTATCATTCCATATTTTATATTTTTCCCATAAATGCAGAGCCAATTCTTCCTTGTTGCCTGAAAAATTAAATAGCTCCTCGGCTAAAAGTCTGTGATGTATAAAGTTAGCCTTATCGCTAAACAATTGCATAACATTTACTATCCCATGTGTATCACCAATGCTGCAAAGGGCTTTTAAAACATTTGACCTACAATAAATATCAGAAGCTTCTATGTACGAAATTATAATGTTTGCTGTGTCTGTGAGTATGCCCTCTGTATTTCTTGCTAATTGCGGGTACTGGGAAATGAAGTAAGCAAAATACGCTCGTTCTTCATTTTTTTTGTGCCGATAAACAATCGCCAGTGTGTGAAAAACTTCGCTTTCTACTAGAGCATCCAAGTATTGGTTGTAAGAATCATGACCATATTCAAGTTTAAAATAATTTAGTGCATTAGAGAATGCAATTAATGTTTCCACGCGTTTTAATTTTTTCAATAAATATTTTTTATATTTTGCATTAACAGAGGTCATTCCATTTTCAACGCTAAGTTGCCTATGCATGATTTTTATCCATTTATTTGTATTATTTAACATAGCCCTAGTGCTATTTTTCTTGTGAAAGATAACTATTGCGTTGTATAGCATAAGCGAGAAACAGCCAATCAGGTACATAATAATAGCCATATGAATCCTGATATCATTTACCATATTATCTCCTCCAAGCTTCTTGTATAATGTAATAAGAGTGCTTCAATCGCTCGTGAAATTCTAAATTGCCTCTCCAGGATCGCAAGTATATCGGAGACATACCCACATATCTTGAATCTGAATGCGCAACACCAATATAAATGTTTCTGATAGATAAGCCCTCTACACCAAAGTTATCAAAATAATCGTCATGCACTCGCATTGTAGATGGGTCAAAAAAGTTCAAAAGCATCCATGGTATTCTTATCTCAACAAGATTATCGCCAAAACTAAAATCCGCCAAAGAATTAAAATTATGATGTGCCGGATCATTTACCCCATGCGTAAGAAGCCCTGTTTCCCAAGATAATAACCTGCGATGTGCAAGAGTCTCTAACTCGTCTGCTTCATATATTTGTGTGCTTTGCAGCGCGATCATAATCGGTACAAATTCAGATTCCCATCTAGATGGTACAAACGCAAAGGGATTCTCCCCAGTTTTTTCCTCATGGAAGCGCATAAAGGTTGCGTTGTAGCGCATATTAACCATCAGCCTGCTATTTGTAAAGCCGTTTAAGCTAAGCAAAAAGTTTGCAGGCTGCAAAAACTCCAAATGCTCATATATTGATGTGCCTGAGTTTGGATTTACCTTTATTGGCAAGTACAGTCTCTTCCCGGGTCCAACACCCTCTCCTTGTATCAGAAGGTAAAGGCTTTGTGCGCTTTGCTGAGCATATATGCTTATGCCATCGTATTCATGGACAAAGTGATATCCGCTCCATTCGTCTGCGACACCATCTATATAAACAGGACGCCTATAAGCCCCCGGATCAAAAGCCATAAGCCCATAGCTTTGAGAGAGCGATTGGATATTATTCCAATATTGGTTGCGCCATGTGTCCGTTGCAAACGCTGTGTTCCAAGTGCGTCTTTCCCAACTGTCTTGCCAAGTAGAAATTATATTGCCTGCCCAACCCCGCTCTTCTAGCTGTCTGCTTAGCGACGCTAGAGCATGCCCTTGCTGCACTTCATTGTAAGGAGTGGTGTTTATACGTATAGGGGCACGACCTGAAGACACACTAAATCCTACCGCCACAACAGGCATTGTATGATAGCGCACCAATAAATCTAAATAACCATTAAAGTTGCAAGACCTATCCAAGTCTTCTAATAAATGTGCGATATCATGCTTTTGCTGCTCGGTTATAAGGCTCAAAAAATCGTCAGATGTATAAAATAATCGATAAGCCGCAAACACTCCCGCCTGCATATCTTCAGATGCAATAATATTTTCATGATCCAGCTGCACATATTTACGCAATTGAGCTGCGTAGAACGTCTCATACTCAAGAAAGTCTATCAACGGAGTTGAAAGAAAGCTTATCGGCCTTTGGCTCTTAAATCGTCGGGCTTCATAATCAGTTGCATCATTCATTACTTGAGCAAGCATTGCTTCAAACCGATTCGCATTTTCACTCGTACTGAAAAAACGCCCCTCAAAGCTGTCCGGCATATTAACATTATGTTTTATATAAGCTATTGTATCACTATCCCAATCTGCTCCAATAACAAACCCTGCAACCCAATCGGAAATATCTCGCAAATACGTTTGAATGCCATGTCTGTTAAGTATGTCAATCCTATTGCCATGTATAATATCTATTGCTCGTCTAAGGGACCCTGTTAAATCTTCTCTATATGAGCCACCGACACCTTGGATAAGCAGAAGATAGTTTTCCCCATTTGTATTGAAATCATACAATGCATTATAGAAGTCGCTATGCATAATATTTGCAGCATAAATAACAGTAGAACCCATTTCTGAGATGTGCTCAAACCAACGAAAATAGTCATATTTATTAGCACCTAAGTCCCAATATGATTGGCCCGGGACAAACGAGTGCACTTCTACACCGCGCAATAAAAGCTCAGTATCATGCCCATCTCTAAAAAAGCTGCCGTCATCAGTGTAAAAAGCTACCTGCACCGGAGCATTGGGATTAAAATCAATAAAAAATCCCATATAAAAATGTGCATGAAAAATTATAATAGCCAATATCATTGCTGTAAATACAAAAAACAAGTATCTTGCCATGCTAACAACTCCTAGGGTAAATGCCACAATGCGTGTCTTGAACGATGGCTATATTGACGAAGTATGTCCATATGCTCGTCCATCCAGCGACCGCGCTCTATCATAAAGTCTCGTTTTTGATCCATAGCCTCTTCAAAGCTGGAGGGATTAAAATCTGCCTCTGTAAGTCCCTCCAAGCGTTCTTCTCGACGCGGAAAGCGGCGAGCCATATTACTTACATTTCTATAGTCAAAACTATATCCCCATACATCAAAGTTTCGATCAATCGCAGTGCCAAGCCAAGCCTCTACATCGTCCATATAAGCTATAAGCCTCTCTTCAGACAAAGCGCCCTGCCGCAACCCATTCCAACGGCGTATAACTTGTTCTGTAAAGTCTGGAGACATAAATAACCTGTCATACCAACCCCGCCCATTAAGAATAAACTCGTCGGCAGGTAAACTTATAAAAAAATTATCGAGTACGTTGTTAAAATCCCATACAGGTCCTGCGATTAGCCTGCCCCTTATATCCTTGTGGAAATAGGTAGAGCCTGCAAATAAGTCATTGTTACCAATAAACTCATTGATAATGTAAAAATTAACAAAAGATTCCAGGTCAATATAGCGCTCGACTAACTCTGGCCGCCATAACATTTCCGGCGAATATAAGAACCGTTCGAAAGTGTTGATGCTGCCCACAACATAATTGTGTACTCTTTCACTTTGATTTATATACGTAGGATACAATAGTTCTGTTATACGCTCATATTCAAGTCGCAAAGTGTATGTGCCGAATGTTTCTATTTGTCTTCCCGGCTGCTGGGTTCTGCCTTCTATGCGAAAAAAGTAACTGGTTTCTGGCATACCCGATCTATATCGGTTTAGATTAACGCGATTTGGCTCTACCCTCAAAGTTTCCATAAGCACATAAAGACCTTGGAATTCGCCATTTAAAATCAGCTCAAAAAAACGCACTTCAGGTACAAAGCGATCAGTCATAACCTCAGCAGCGATATTCATCCACATATAATTACGCATGAGCGTTTTATCAAGAAATGGACCATGTAATGCCCATCCATGCCCAGGGTTCATACCAAGTAATGGTAAACGATTGTTGCCGTCATCTTGGTCAACTAAGCGTATTTGATAGTTAGGCTTGTCAAAAAAGCGAGATGAATTACCGCGTATGCGTATGGTTGCCAAAGATTCAAATGCAGGAATATCTGTATCATGATTCCAACTGTTGGAATTGTCTATTACCGATACATGGGCTGGTATTTCTGTTTCACCATCCGGGGCAGTATGGAACATTAGTGATAATTGACCGTCGTCGATATGAAGCGGACCAAACTCTAATGGTCTCCCCGGAATCTCTTCACCAAATGTATCAATTATAATTATCGGCAAATGGGTACACAATATTTTTTCCTGGCTGCAGAGTGTACATACTCCCAAATCTGCTTCACTTGGATTTCGCAAATGTTGATGATAGCGCAATGCTTCATTATTTACATAAAAATGCATAACAATCACTAGTACAGCTATTACTGCGACAAAAGACCCCACGTAAAAAATAATACCTCTACGCATACGATCACCCACTTATTTCATCATTTTGGGTAACAACATTTACATACTCCATACCTTCTTTTTCATACAACAGCTGAGTAATATTTTTTGCACCTTTATAGGTAAGGTTATAAGTACGTCTGTCCAGTTCATAAATGAGCTCCAAAGATTCAACCGTCGTATTTTTTACCCGCAGAAGTGCTTTTCTGTTAAAGTGTGTAAACACAAGTCCTTCAATATCATTCTCCAAACTGCGATTGCCTTTTATAATAAGTAAAATTCGATTTTCATTACGAACCTTGCCCATAATCAGCAATATAATGAACACAGCCCCACTACCAATAATTGCAGTCCAAAAATCTGCTACACCGCTACACAATCCAATAATAACCGCCCAAAAAATATAGGCAGTATCCCTGGAATCTTTTATGGCTGTACGGAAGCGGACGATAGATAGTGCCCCTGCCATACCCAACGATAATGCGATATTATTACCGATAACCGTCATAACTGTACAAGTCAAAATGGTTATTGTAACCAACGATACGTTAAACTTAGCGCTATAAGATGTGCCTGTATGTGTATACCAATATGAAATATAAATTACCATACTTAAAACTGTTGCAACAGCGATACGCATAGCAATGTCTTGTATTGTTAAGCCGCCGCTTTGAATGATTATGTCTCTTAATACCCCGGTCATGATGTCCTCCTGAATGTCAAATTAGTATTCTCGTACCACGTTATTATTATTCTGCCCTTAGAAATAATAGTTTTCTAGGCTAGATCGCCCCAGGCAGTACTTGCTTATTGCGCGCTCACTCTCATTACAGCTTTGAATTATATCTTTGATATAACTAAGCAAAAAACCATTATATTTAATTTCCAACACCACCATATATGGATCCAATATAGGATTTACCACTAGATTGTGGGAAAAAATATCAAAGTAAGCTTCGGTTCCTTTAATATGATGATCAAAAGTTATGCGAGTTTCATTTTCTTTTGCAATAAAGACTTTGCGTGTATATGACACAACCGTTTTAGGCCGATATCCGCGCATGCTCATAATGCCAAAACATTCGTCTGCAAAGTCAGACTTGCACTCCAACAACGCTGTATAGTCGCCATTAATAAGCCTAAGCGCCTTGTCTTTATCCAGTGTTAAAGAACGTTTTTTTTGCCACTGACCCTGCTTTTGCTTTACCTCTAACTTTGCAGATGTAGAGTTTGGGCCATAGTTGCGCAGCCGTATTTTTCTACGAACTTCTACGCCGCTAATCTTTTCCTCATAATCGGTATTGTCTATATCATCAAAGTATAAAGAGCGTACCAGATATCCGTCACCGCTGCTGTGTGAATCTTCCGCAATAGTACGGGAAAACTGGCGAGATAGATAATAGTACCTGTCTAGGCTTATGAGGTATTTTTTTTCTTGTCTAAGAACTTCATTCATGTAAGTTTCAACCCCAAAGTGCTTGGATTCTACTATAGTTAAGTAGGTTCATAAAAAATGTGCAAAAATCACTAAAAAACAATAAAAATCGACACACAAGATCGTATCATAACATAATTCGCTATCCTTGTAAACATTTAAAATATATATATTTCAAAAATATTGTGAAAAATAAAAAGCTTCCATAAAAAAGAATTGTCTCAATATTTACTACAAATATTCATTTAAAGATTTCAAAAGCCGAAGGCAGAAGGCAATGATATTTATCCATAAAATAGCTTAAGTCTTATAAAGATAGCTAAGCTAAAGATGAATACGATACAATATTAGCTTGCTATGGATATTTTAGAGGCTAGTGTTTTTATGGAGTTTTTATTCGTTTATAGCTTGCTGCCTTATGTCCTTTCTTATACGGTATTAATACTGGAGTTTTTATTATTTTTACGTTTTCATTTGCTAGATTAATATAAAAAGTGAGTTTTAGGTATGATATATCGACTTTATGCGGCATTTAACTATAAACAGACTCCTATGTCAAGTGCTTTCTACATAACACGAGTCAGATGCGCAGCGCAACCAATCAAAGATTCTGCAGCTTAGAATTTACCTATGATAGACATTTACCTGTGGACGTCTGGTTATCTTGAAATACTTGCCCTGTGGGGCGTGTTTTATGAAGAAAGGAAGCAGACAGAGCAGTAGGTATAATTATTCTTGCTCTGCCGGTGGGGGTTGTGTTAATATATGCTAAGAATATTGAAAACAAGCTGCGAATTACGGTATCTGATGCTACCCTCTTCAAGCCACCTAGCTCAATAGTTATGAGTGTGCACAAATAGATCGTATGCGTGTGTTGTAGTAGCGTTTATCCCAAGCACTTTTTACGGAATATATCAAAGCTTTATTGAGTAGCGAAATCAGCCGTCACGCGAAAACGCAAGCCGATTCATACCATCAATACATCAATACATCGAGGAAGCCTGCTAAGACTTTCACGAAATCCAAAGGAGAATTTATGCCCGGACTCATAGCTAATGTTGTAGCAATAATTATAGGAGCGGTTTTTGGCCTGCTTTTAAGGAGCGGCCTATCAGTACGCTTCAAATCAATGGTGACAAACGCCATAGGGTTGTCTTGCCTGTTCATAGGTGCTGCCGGTGCGTTTGGCGGCCTCTTAGGGGGAGATGCACACCCTGTTTTGTTTATAGTAAGCCTTGTTATAGGAGGGCTTTTTGGCGAGTTTATAGACCTTGACGCTAGAATTCATGGACTTGGAATGCTTATCGAGAGAAGACTCGGCGCTGAAGGCTTCGCGAAGGGCTTTGCAACAGCCAGCCTTTTCTTCTGCGTAGGCTCTATGGCCATAATAGGCTCCATCGAGGCTGCACTCATGGGCAATTATAATATTCTTTTCGCTAAAAGTGCGCTGGACGGTATAACAGCTGTAGTTTTGGCTGCGAGTCATGGTATCGGTGTTGTTTTTGCTGCCGCTACTGTATTTATTTACCAGGGCGTGTTAATAATACTGGCAGGCAGGGTCGCGCAATTTATGACAGAAGACTCTGTACGAGAGCTGTCTATAGTAGGCGGTATATTGATTTTCTCCATAGGGATTGACATGTTGGGCATCAAAAGGCTTAAAGTAGCCAATTTCCTGCCTGCTCTAATAGTTCCCGTTATATTTTATGCCATAACCGGGAGCTTTTAGGAGATATTCGGACATATTTCAAGCAACCAATGGAATGAGTTGAATAATTCCACTTAATTAGTCAGATATCACCTTTTAATGCGTCATGTGCTATTTGCCATCATGCCCCATTAAAAGTAATATATTTAATGTGTTTAGCACTCGATACTACGGAGTGCTAACGAGTACTACTAAATCCTTGAAAAATAAGAAATAGGAGGTATTTGCATGAAAATCAAACCTTTATTTGACCGAGTTCTGATTAAGCAGGTTGAAGCAGAGGAAACTACAAAGAGCGGCATCGTCCTTCCGGGCAATGCTAAGGAAAAACCACAGGAAGCGGAAGTTTTGGCTGTAGGCCCAGGCGGCGTTGTGGATGGTAAAGAAGTTAAGATGCAAGTTAAAGCAGGCGACAGAGTAATCTATTCCAAATATTCAGGCACGGAAGTAAAATATGGCGATGAAGACTATATAATCGTTAAGCAAAGTGATATTTTAGCTGTAATAGGCAAGTAAAGTTCGCATTATTAATTAGGAGGCTAAGAAAAATGGCTAAAGATTTAAAATATGGCGTGGAAGCAAGAAAAGCCTTGGAAATCGGCGTTAACAAACTTGCTGATACTGTGAAAATTACGTTAGGACCAAAGGGCCGCAACGTTGTTTTAGACAAGAAATATGGCTCACCGCTTATCGCTAACGATGGCGTAACTATCGCGAAAGAAATCGAGCTTGAAGACGCTTTTGAGAATATTGGCGCACAGATCGTTAAAGAAGTATCTACAAAAACTAACGACGTAGCCGGCGACGGCACGACGACCGCAACTGTACTCGCTCAGGCTATGGTTCATGAAGGACTTAAGAACCTCGCGGCGGGCGCAAACCCAATTATCATGCGCCGTGGCATGCAAAAAGCCACTGACTGCGCGGTTGAAGCTATCAAGAGCATGAGCATGGAAGTTTCCGGCAAGAACCATATAGCAAACATTGCAGCTATCTCTTCAGGCGACGCTGAAGTTGGCGACATGGTTGCCGACGCTATGGAAAAAGTTACCAGTGAAGGCGTAATCACCGTTGAAGAATCTAAGACTATGCACACTGAGCTTGAGCTAGTTGAAGGTATGCAATTTGACCGCGGCTATCTTTCTGCTTACATGTGCACAGACATGGATAAAATGGTTGCGGAAATTGATAATCCTTACATTCTTATCACAGACAAAAAAATCTCTAACATACAAGAAGTCCTTCCTGTTCTTGAGCAAATCGTTCAGACAGGCGCTAAGCTTCTTATAATCGCAGAGGATGTTGAAGGCGAAGCTTTAGCGACTCTTATCCTGAACAAACTTCGCGGTACGTTCAGCTGCGTTGCTGTTAAAGCCCCGGGCTTTGGCGACAGAAGAAAAGCTATGCTTGAAGACATCGCGATTCTCACAGGTGGAACTGTAGTAAGCGATGAGCTTGGATATGACCTGAAAGACGCTACGATGGAAATGCTTGGTCGTGCTAAAACTGTTAAGATTGATAAAGAAAACACTATCATCGTTGACGGTGCAGGCGAAAAAGCTAAAATCGATGCGCGCGTTAAGCAAATTAAAACACAAATCGAAGATACTACTTCTGATTTCGATAGAGAGAAACTACAAGAGCGTCTGGCTAAAATCGCCGGCGGTGTTGCCGTTATCAAAGTTGGCGCTGCTAGTGAGGCAGAGCTCAAAGAGAAGAAACTCAGAATGGAAGACGCACTCGCTGCTACTCGTGCGGCTGTTGAAGAAGGTATCATCGCGGGCGGCGGCTCTGCATACATTCATGCGGCTAAAGAGCTTGAGAAGTTCGTTAAGAAGCTTGACGGCGACGAAAAAACCGGCGCTGCAATAGTTTTGAAAGCGCTTGAAGCACCTCTCGCCCAAATCGTAGTAAACGCGGGCCTTGAAGGCGGCGTAGTTGTTAATAAAGTTAAAGAGCTCAAAAAAGGCCAAGGGTTCGACGTTTTGGCTGAATCATATGTGGATATGGTTAAAGCGGGCATTATCGACCCAACCAAGGTGTCACGCTGCGCGCTTCAGAACGCTACAAGCGTTGCTTCCACCCTTCTCACTACAGAATGCATCGTAGCTGACATACCTGAGCCTGAGCCACCAATGCCTGCGGGCGGCGGCATGGGAATGATGTAAATAGCGGCCTAATGGCTTGTAGAAAAAGTCTCAGCTAAAAGCTGAGACTTTTTCTAGGTTACAGGCAGTATAAATTATAGCTAACTATAGCGGCAAACTAGTATATCGTCACACAGCGTATTCAACGTAAAAAATTAAAGGAGAAATACTTGGTTTCGCATTTTTATTGTGATATAATGCGTACATAATTGAACGCCGCAAGGCGTTCTTCCATGATTGTACAACGAGATCTTTTGAAAAATGATTTTTTTCAAAAGTCGAGTCAAAGGCTGAAAATCATGATATAACGTACAGCAATAGTATTTTTGAGAGGGGTGCGAAAATGAGCAATCGTTAATTCAATTGACCCAACAAAACAAATTGATAGCAAAAATGTCAAGCCTAATCTGGCTTTATTTGTGTTGGAATTGGATTAATGAATATATTTATCGCACATGGGCGCATCATGTCCTTTTATTGTGATCTTTCGTTGTCCTTTTCCACACCTTGGAAAAGGAGTTTTTATTTATGAGAGAAAAAATCGAAAAACAAATGAACGAGTATATGGAAAAATATCTTAGCCTATATCCATTTAGCGGTTCTATTGCTGCTATTTACAAGGGCGAGATTGTTTTTAACAAGGCATATGGTCTTGCGAGCATTGAGCTTGA
>Ga0123355_10011528_pt1 | contig 13633 bp, 14 predicted proteins | sample TergutEmb28metaG_3_FD_89872 | JGI IMG/M metagenome (GOLD analysis project Ga0123355, IMG submission 89872) | Embiratermes neotenicus P1 segment gut microbial communities from Petit-Saut dam, French Guiana - Emb289 P1 | ecosystem: Host-associated > Arthropoda: Insects > Digestive system > Gut ...
CTGTTGAAATACGCGTCGCCTAGGTCGAATGTATCCAAGATGGGTTGAAGCACCTGTTGTATGGAATCCATTTCTGTCTGCGAAGCTACAGAAGTTACATATACTGAATTGCCACTATGATTAATTTCAAAATTTTCAAAATGCATAGGCAAGACGGTGTTTTGTTGATGAATCCATTCCGTGAAGTACGCGCCACCAAGCATTAATGTCTCATGAATATCACCAAGCCCCAAATTATTTATAGATGCCTGTGTCAATTCCGACCCACCAAGAAAAAACCGCATATTGGTAATTTCATCATTTTGCCAGCACCATGTTGTGTGAATTGCAACAGTCATTCCCATGCCGCGCAAAAATCCGCCCATAATATCGGATATATCCGTTTCCAACCATAGCTCACTGCCTACGCTTATCATGTCCATATTCAACGCTATCTGTTGTCCAGTACCGTCAACGCGGCCTAACTCAAAATTAACCGAAATATCGAATGCTCCTGCTTCGCCAAACAGCCAGAAGTTTACTATATCACCAATTTCCCCTAATGTTTGGAGTGTTTGCATAGTATCTTCGTCAATTTCCGTTGATGTCTCTTCTTCCTGCGGAATGGCAAATTCATCTTCGTTGGTTGTCGCTTCGGCTTTAGGGGCTTCGCTTACGTATTCGATTTCCGCTTCCTCTGATTCAGATGATTCAGAAAAATCAGAAGCTTTGGCATCTTCGTATACTGTGTCGTGTGCTTCGCTGTTAAACGGAATGTCGCTCGTTTCGGGTGCTTCTATTTCTTCTGCATTGGAATCGGCTACATCATTGCTGCGTTCTAGCCACGGCGCGTTAAACTCTGCGAAAAGCCCCTCCGCGCTTTCGGATAGTAATGATGGTTCTTGCACATTCCGACCACATGCCGAAACTATCATCAATGCGACAAGTGTTGCGAATGCCATTACAAAATTCTTAATCATCATGGCCTCACTTATCAAATACGATTTTCTCACTGTTGAAAATCTTTGCTAGAACGAATGCAAAAATTAGAGAGATTGCTATGTTTGTGGCTACTGTGATTAGTACGTTTACCACGTTCACATCGAAGCTAAAAACGGCGGTAATGCTTAACGCGCTGTTTACAACGGGGATAAGATAGAAGAAAAATTCGTCTGGCGCGCCACCTAGTAACAGACCTACGAAGCCCGTTACTATGATGATAAATGTTAGGGGCATTGCGAAGGCATTGGCTTCTTTAACAGATTTAGCTAGTGCGGAAAGCACCGATAGCAAAGAAACAGCAATCAACGTGGTGGAAATGGATACCAGAAGCAACAGCACGAAATCTGCAATTGAGTAAAAATCAAAAAGATTACTTGCCGACATACCCAGCATGATAGGTGCGGATAAGATAATTCCCAGCATACTCACAAGCGCGCTTAGTAGCGCGAACACACCTAAACCTAAAATTTTGCCCAAAGCCATTCCGCTACGGCAAGCGGGGGTTACTAGCATAGAACCTAATGTTCCGCGTTCTTTTTCGCCTGCAATTGATTCTGGAACAATTGCTTGGCTTCCCGAAAAAATCACGATTATAAACACCATAGGTATCATAATGCCTATTGCCATAGCGAATACATCTGCTTCGGTGGCTAGGTCGAAATCGTCTTCGTTGGTGTATTCTGTGGGGGCGTTAATGCTGAATCTATGCGTTAGCGCGTGGTGATAGTCATTTAAAATGGTGGTGACGATATGCCTAGCTTGATGCGAAGTCGAATGCGCAGTGTTAGCCCAAATTTGAACATTTGGCGCGGGTGTTGTGGCAGTTGCTACATCAAAGGCTGCTACTTCTGCATCAAAATTGGACGGGAACACTATGAGTATATCGGTTTGTCTGTCGGCTAGGCGTTGGATTATTTCGTTTATATCGGCTTCGTTGGTTGGGATTATTTGCAGTTGCAATTCATCAGGGGCGAAGAGTTCTGCCGCAGAATTGGGCAGATTCACCACATGCACTTGAAATAAATGCTCCTCGTCCACCGCAAATAAATTTGCTATAAAGCTTCCCATTATTGAGTACAGAATAAACATCATAAGCCCTGGCAGTATTACCGTTGTGAAAAATAATCTTCTATCGGTGAAAATACGGCGGCATTCTTTTTTCATTATGGATAGCGTTGTGCGTTTCATGTTATTCATGTTAAATGTCCTCCTTTGTTGTTTCGCGATATATGTTGAAGAAGACATCCTCAAGCGTTTTTTCGCCAACTATTTTTTCTACTGTGTCGCAGGCTACCATTTTGCCGTCTATTATAATTCCTATGCGGTCGCAAAGATTTTCCAGCAAGCCAAAAATATGCGTGGATAGTATTATGCTTTTGCCCTGTTCCTTTAGGCTCACCAAGAAATCAACAACCACCTTAGCTGTAATTACATCAAGCCCATTGGTTGGCTCGTCGAAAATAATTATATTTGGGTCATGTACAATCGAAATAGCAAGCGAGGCCTTTTGGCGCATTCCCTGCGATAGGCTTCCGACTTTTACTTCCGCGAAATTGTCGATTCCGAACGTCGTAAACAATTCCTCTTTGCGTTGCGCGGCTGTGTTTTTGCTTAGCCCATGCAAGTCTGCAAAGAAGTCGAAAAGATAATTTGGCGTAAAGTACTCGTCCAATTTTAGCTCGTTGGTTAAAAAGCCTATGTTCTGCCTAACATATGCTGGCTCTGTGCGAATGCTGAACCCGTCTATGGTTGCGTCGCCCGAATCTGGGTTTATTAATGTGGCTATCATTCTCATGGTGGTGGTTTTTCCTGCGCCGTTAGGGCCCAGCAGTCCAAACACTTCACCTTCGTAGGATTTAAAGCTCACATTGTCCACCGCTTTTAATAACGGATTTTTTAGGTTCTTTAATTTTTGTTGCTTCTTTGATAATTTGAATGTCTTACACAGATTCTGTACATTTAATATTTCGTCCATTTCCTGTCCCCTCCGCAGTTAGTTTCTTAGAGTAGTTTAATACGTTTATTTCCAAACGTCAAATGTAGGAAAGTATGAAACAAACAAGAAAAAGTTGCGCACCCTACATAATCTTATGATATAATGTATAAAACATTAGAAAATGTCACGAGAGAGGCCTTTGGAGAACATGAAAACAGACGAGAGAAAATTAATCTACATTGCAGACGATGACTACAGTATTCGCGAAGCACTAAAAACATTTTTGGAAAGCGCGAACTACGACGTAAATGTGTTTGAAACAGGAGATTTGTTATTATCGGCGTTTGAGAGCAAACCAGCCGACCTTGTTGTGCTTGACGTAATGATGCCAGGTTCAAGCGGATTTATGGTGTGCAAAGAACTACGTCGATTCAGTTACGTGCCAATAATAATGCTAACGGCACGCGACAGCGATTTGGATTATCAAACAGCAATGGACTTGGGCAGCGACGATTTTTTCACAAAACCAGCAAGCCCAATGAGTATAGTATCACGAGTAAAGGCAATTTTCCGCCGCATAGAATTTGAAAAATTGTCGCACGAAAAGAAAAAAATATGATACTGTTCAAAAAACTGCTGGGCTATATTCAAACGAATATAGTTATGGTTTTTGCTGTCTTGCTGTTTATGTCGTTTGCGATGGTGGGTATTGCGTTTCATTTTTCGATTAACTTATATATTTCCCGTAGCGCGACAGCGGTTTTGCGGGAAGCCCGTACATCACAATCTACCGAAACTGGGGCAATGTGGCGGCTTATTCAAGGGTATCACGAATTTTCGCATACGAGTGTGCGGTATTTTGTTGTTGACGAAAATCGCGTGCCATTGAATGTCTTCGTGTCATCTGAGGCGCAAACGATTGCGGAAAATCTTAATGAATTGCACACAGTTGATGGTATGCGCAAACGCGTAAATGACCAGACTTTTTATGTGTCCCTAACGCCTACGCGAACGGGCGGCGCGGAAGTCTTTTATTTAGATGTAACCGAAACAGTGATGTTTACTGCCGTGGTTAATAGGCTGTTGCTATTATCGGTGGGGCTTATTTGGGTTATTTCAATGGTTGTTGCTGGATTTTTGACAGATTTTATGATGCGGCCGCTAAGATTTTTCCGTAACTTTGTGCGGCAAATTGGGCGCGGAGATTTCACGCCCAACACGCGTACTTTCGCCAACGAAGAATTTGAAGAACTAAACCAAAGCTTAAACAACGCAGTGCGTCAACTAGCCGCATACGACAACGAACAAAAGACCTTCTTTCAAAATGTATCGCACGAACTACGCACGCCATTAATGTCCATAAAAAGCTACGCAGAAGGCATAAAATACGGCATGATGGACGTGGAAAGCGCGTCTGAAACAATTCTGCAAGCCACCGACCGCCTTACTGGCATGGTGGAAGAAATTCTATATGTATCGCGCATAGACAGCGTTGCCGCGCCCACAATGGAGCAAGTAAACCTATGCATCATAGTAGAAGAACGCCTAAGACAACAGCGTTCCGTAGCAGAAGACCGAGGTCTTGAACTGAAATACGTTTCCGACAACGAACCAATCATAGTAAACTGCGTAGCGTACCACATGGAACGCGCCGTAGATAATTTAATAAGCAACGCAATACGATATTCAAAAAACACAATTTTGGTAGAATGCTACGCAATAGGAAGCAGCGCGACTATTCGCATTACAGATGATGGCCCAGGCTTCGAGCCAAGCGAACTCCCGCATGTATTCGAGCGGTTTTATCGTGGCAAAAATGGTCTAACAGGTATTGGATTGTCCACAGTAAAATCCATAACCGACCAGCACAAAGGCAGTGCCACCGCCGAAAATCGCAAAGGCGGCGGCGCGATTCTAACAGTAAGCATACCATGGCGGCGGTCATCAAATGCTTTTTCCGCTCTCAAACATTAGCGCGGAAACAAAACAAGGAAAGGTGTGGAAAACACTGTGTTATTTTCGGGCGAAGAATTTGCTAAGTTAAAAACAGACTTGGTATTGTATCAATGCGCTTTAAACAACATGAAAACAAGAGTGGAAACACTACTTAATGAGTTCATACATTTGAAAGAATACAACCCAATTGAGCATGTGAAAAGCCGCCTAAAATCCCCAGAAAGCATAGCCGACAAGCTTCACAAGCGGCAATTCGCGCTAACCGCAGAAAACGCACGTACTCAACTTACAGACATCGCAGGAATAAGATGCATTTGCTCCTACGCAAAAGATATAAAAACGCTGGCAGAAGTTCTAACCCGCCAGCCCGACATAAAAATTCTAAAAAAACGCGACTATGTAACCAACCCCAAAAAATCGGGATATAGAAGCTATCACCTAATAATTGAAGTCCCAATCTACCTAACCGACGTGACAGAGCGTCTCCCAGTAGAAGTGCAAATACGCACACAGGCAATGGATTTCTGGGCCTCGTTAGAACATAAAGTACGCTACAAATTCAACGACGAAATGCCAGATGCCATAACCCGCAACCTATGGGAATGCGCTGAAAAAATTGCCGAACTAGACAAGGAAATGTTCCAAATTCAAGATGTAGCAAATTTAACAAGGCAGACCGCAATGCCACGACGCGAAACTCCCCCACTTTAAGAGCCTAGTTTTCACGTTCATATAGGATTACTCCGTCCTTTGCTATTTCTTCCTTTAGGGTGTCGTTTTCAATGTCTTCGTAGCGTAGGACTTCTATTGTGTGGTGGGTGTCTAGGTCGTCTAGGTCGAAGTAGAAATTTGTAAAAGCTCTTTCGTCTTCGCAGTGAACGCAAATGTCAAAATCCGACGTGGTTTGAAAACTCCCACTCGCTCGCGAGCCAAAAAGCACTATTTTCTCAATAGATTCATACGATTTTGCGGCATCACGCAAATATGTTAGTATCTCTGGATTCATGTACTCACCTGTCTAAGGCGTGTTCCCACTATGAAAATGGTGCGATTTTTGCGGCAATTTTCGTAGCGGGAACACGCCTAATACTTTGTTATTCGCAGTACAATTCTGTCTTTTTTTGTGTTGCCTTCTTGCTGGTCTATTGTTGCGCGTCCTAGCCCTCTGATGGTTATTGTGTCGTTTGGGGATATGGATTGGGTCTTTTTGGCTTGCTTCCAATTTACGAATACTTTTTCGCTTTCGATTAGAGCGGTGGCTTTTCCTCGTGATATGTTGAAGGCGGAACTTACTACTGCGTCTAGGCGCAGGGACGGTACGGTTATTCGTTTTTCTTTGCCTTGCTCTTCTAGGTTTGGTAGGGATTCGCCTAGTTTTCCTTTTACGGCGGTACGACCTACTTGTTGTAGGTTTTCGCAAATGTAGGCTGCAACGTCTGTTGATACATACATTACTGCGCCTGTTTCGCCTAGGCGAATGTCTCCTATTTTTGAACGGTCTAACCCTAGCCCAATGGTCGCGCCAAGGTAGTCGCGGTGGGTGGGTGGCTTAGAAAATTTTTCATTGTAGGTGAAGGTAACAGGGGTTATTGGGAAGGCTTCGCTGGAAGAATCATCTTCCATAACGAAGCCTATTTGTTTTCGTTCGGCGTTTTCGTGGCCGCCTTGGGCTGTTGGTAGTATCGGGGACTTTTTTGTTAGTATTGCCAAGAAAGCCTCGCAACGTGCGGGGTCTAGGAAATCTGTGAAGGTTGATTGCCCTTTTTTTTGCGCGGCGGTTAGGCGGTCTAGGGTTTTGGCGAATAGTAATTTGTCTTCCGCGTCTTTGAATGGATTTTCTATCATGGCTATTCAAAAGTTACTGTTGCTGTAGTTTGGAAGACGCAAATCCAAGTCCTGCCAGCGGATAGGATTAGGGGTTGGTCGTCTTCAAAGTACCAGCGCATTGGTGCGGTGTGGGAAGCTTTTTCCCAGCGCACGGGGAAATGTTCGCCGCCTGTTACTAGATAGCCCCTGCCGCTACCTGTTGTTACTACGTTGCGGCGACCTTCTGCGTCGCCTGCTACACGGGTAACAGAAGTTATTTGGATTAGGATATTTGTTACGGAAACTTGCTCTGCGGTTAAGGCATCACGCAACGGGCCATTCTGGTATTCCACCATGTATAGCTCTGTATCTTCGTCGAAAATAAAAGTCCTTGTGTACAGGGAAGAAAACGGCACAACCACACGATGCGCAATACCTAGGCTTTCTATTTCCTCTGGAAGTTCGCCGAAGTTGAAGCCGAAATTTGGGTCGTCTCCTATTTCACTGCGAATATTTCTGTCTTCTATATGGCTTTCCATTTGTTCGCGTCCTGTGTATGAGCTATGTTCTTGGGGGCGAGTGCCTGTGTTTAATGCCCAGTGCGGATAAGTTCTGTCGCGCCAGAAAACTCGACCTTCCCACGCGCCGCCGTCCACGTTGTCTATGCGGGTGTTGCGAATGCGATTATGCCCAGAAGGACTTGCACCATGGAAAACCAAAATCCCATCATGATTAAACGCGAAGTCAATAAAATAGTCCCGCGCAGAACGAATAGACCCAATTTTCTCTGGATAATATGATTGAAAAATAGCAACCATGCGGGTAACGTCGCCCTCTGCAAGAACTTCGTAGATGACATCGGCGGAAGCAATGCCGCTTTGCGGAAGCGAACGCCGAATATTGTTAATAACCGCCGCAAGTGGACGACGCTGTGCGTAATCCTCATGCAGGGGTAAGCCCGTTAGAATGCTTAGTGTGTAGCCTTCGGGCAGGCTACCGTCGTCGCCTTCGTACTCCCAGTCGAGTGGTACTCGAATGCGAACGAAGCGTTCCACTGGTTCTTCTTCGGGAGGTTCTTCTGCAAACACTTCATATACTTCGTTAGGCTCTGCAACTTCGCCACGGGTAAGAAAAAAAATAGGCAGAAGTATTAGCAATGCCGCCCCCAGCGACACCCCAAGGGAAATAAGAAAAATCTTCTTGCGTGACATAATATCGTCTAGTATTCGTCTCATATCTACAAAAATCTCCTAACCACAGCCATAGCAACTACCCCAGCCACGACTACCGCAAATATTGATGACAACAACACCGCGCCTGCGGCGGCATCTTTTGCGATTTTCGCTAGTGGGTGAGGTTTTCCGCCTGTTGCTAGGTCAACAACGGCCTCGATGGCGGTATTCATTAACTCCATGGCGAGTACAAAAAATATGGCAAACGCAACCAGTGCAAACTGCATTGCATCCACCCGAAAAATTATACATGCTATTATAGCCAAAATCCCCATGATTATTTGGATTTTGAAATTTCTCTCACGCGCTGCAACGGCTCTAATTCCCGTGAACGCATACCCCAAAGACTCAAGGAAATTGCGGCTTTTTTGAGTTTTTTTCATTATGTTGCCCCCCGAGATAATCCCAACTCTTCCAGAATGTTCTCTTGAATTTCTTCCATAACTTCGCCGTCGGCTGGGTCGGTTTCATGGTCTAGCCCAAGAAGGTGCAACACTCCATGAACTACCAGAAATGCAAGTTCCCGTTCTAATGAATGCCCATACTCTTCCGCACGCCGCGCCGCTTCTTGCGTGCAGATTGCAATATCACCCATTGGGAAAACGGCACTGTCGTGTTTCAACTTGCGTGATGCTCCACGTCTTGAAGCCGTATGCGAATGACTTGCGTCGCTTTGCGGCATGTCATCAGGCGGCGGCGTTCCCATCATTGGAAACGATAATACATCTGTGGTTTTGTCCTGCTCACGGTATTTCATATTCATTTCGCGCATTTCGTCGTCTGCCACGAATGAGATGCTTACCTCGTACTCGGGTAAATCCTTCATCTCAAAGCAACGCCGCAACGCCGCCAATGCCGCTTGCTTCATTGTTACATAGTACGACTTTGGCACACTCTCAAGTCCTCTGTCGTCCCAGTGAATTTTCATATTTGACAAACCCCCTTTGCGTATAGAATACCCAAAAAAGTGTCGTGCGTAAATAGCGAAACGGAAAAGTTTGTGTTGTACCCCGTTGACATATGTTTCATTTTCAAAAATAGGGTCTTGACAACTACCGTCGTTTTGATATTATAAATCACGATTGCTTAGAAAATGTCGCAACAACAATTTCATAACACATCAAGAGAGGTGGAGGGAACAGGGCCCTGCGAAACCCAGCAACCAGCAAATACGCTACGGTGCTAACTCCCCCAAAGTTTTGACGACTGTCAAAATCTTTGGAAGATGACAAAACAAAAAGCCCTGAATGGGGCTTATTTTTATTTCTAGGAGGAAATAACATGCACTTATTCACATCGGAATCAGTAACAGAGGGACATCCAGACAAAATGTGCGACCAAATTTCGGACGCGGTGCTGGATGCAATTTTAGCAAAAGACCCTATGGCACGCGTGGCGTGTGAAGTAACAACCACCACAGGAATGGTGTTGGTTGCAGGTGAAATTACCACCAACTGCTATGCAGACATCGAAAAAATTGCTCGTGACACAATTCGCGAAATAGGCTACACAAGCGGCGACATGTGCTTCGATGCAGATGCTTGTGCAGTTTTGGTAACGCTTTCAGGGCAATCGCCCGACATTGCAATGGGCGTTGACGTTGCATTAGAAAGCCGCGACAGTTCTTCTGGCGCAGACACAGGCGCAGGCGACCAAGGAATGATGTTCGGTTACGCCTGCAACGAAACCCCAGAACTTATGCCCTTGCCAATAGCCCTATCACACGCATTAACCCGCAAGCTTGCAGAGGTTCGCAAAAACGGAACAATCCCATACCTTCGCCCAGACGGCAAAGCTCAAGTAACCGTAGCCTACGACGAAAACAAAAAACCAACAGGCGTAACCGCAGTAGTAGTTTCAACCCAGCATTCCGAAAACGCCACCAACGAACAAATTCGCGCCGACATCATGAATAACGTAATAAAAGCCGTAATCCCTGCGAATCTACTATCCGAAGAAACAAAATACTTCATCAACCCAACAGGACGTTTCGTAATTGGCGGCCCAGTTGGCGACGCGGGCCTAACAGGTCGCAAAATTATCGTAGACACATACGGTGGTTACTCCGCGCATGGTGGCGGTGCATTCTCTGGCAAAGACCCCACAAAAGTAGACCGTTCGGCCGCCTACATGGCACGCTACATTGCAAAAAATATTGTAGCCGCCGACCTAGCCGAACACTGCGAGGTACAACTAGCTTACGCAATAGGCGTAGCCCAACCCGTATCAATCTACGTAAACACAAAGGGCACAGGCAAAGTTTCCGACACAACCCTATCCGCCGCAATAAGCAAAAACTTCGACCTACGCCCAGCCGCAATAATAAACCATTTCGACCTACGCCGCCCAATATACAAGCAGACAGCGGCATACGGACATTTCGGCCGCACAGATTTAGATTTACCATGGGAAAAGACAGACAAGGTTGATGTTTTGAAAAACGCTTGTAAATAAAAGGTCAAAAGATTTAAAGTCAAAAGATTTAAGACCTTGGGGACGCTGTCCCCTTGACCCCGTTTTTTTAGAGGAGAGTTGACGATATGAAAGGTTATAAAGTTGGTATTTTGGGTGCTTGTGGCATGGTTGGTGGAACTATGTTGCAGGTTTTGAGGGAACGTGACTTGCCTATTTCTGAATTATATTTGTTTGATGTTGCGCAAGTTGCTGGTAAGACTGTTGATTTTAAGGGGAAGACTATTACTGTTGAGGAGTCTACCACGGATATTTTTGATAGGGGTATTGATATTTGCTTGTTTGCGGTTGATGGCTCTATTAGCGAAAAGTACGCGCCTATTGCAGCGGAAAAGGGCTGTTTAGTTATTGATAACAGTTCTGCGTTCCGCATGACGGAGGGCGTGCCGTTGGTTGTTCCCGAAGTTAATGGCGAGGATATTTTTAAGCACAAGGGCATTATTGCTAATCCTAACTGTTCCACTATTCAGGCTATGGTTGTGCTTTATCCGCTTCATAAGGCGTTTGGAATTAAGCGCGTTGTTTTCTCCACGTATCAAGCGGTTGCGGGTGCTGGTGTTGCGGGAATTGCAGACCTTCACCGCACATTAAAGGGCGAAGCCCCACAGGTGTTCCCATATCCTATCGCGGGCAACGTAATCCCCCGCATAGATGTTTTCGGCGAACACGGCTACACCGAAGAAGAATACAAAATGATTAAGGAAACCCCAAAAATTCTACACGCCCCTAACATGGGAGTAACCGCAACCACCGTGCGAGTACCAGTAGAAATAGGGCACAGCGAATCAGTAAACATCACCTTCGAGAAGCCCTACGAACTAGAAGAAATCCGCCGCATACTAGAAAACGCTCAAGGCTTAATAGTACAAGACGACACAACCGCCGACCTATACCCCACACCAAAGCAAGTAGCAGGAACAGACCAAGTATACGTGGGCAGAATCCGCCGCGACTTTTCCGCCGAAAACTCCCTAAACCTATGGGTAGTAGCAGACAACGTGCGAAAGGGAGCGGCAACAAACGCAGTACAGATAGCCGAGAGATTCATAAAAGGCGAATAAAGATTAAAAGAATAAAGAAAGACCTTGGGGGAGAACCTTTTGCAAATCACATTCCTTTCGCTTCGCATTAGGGAATATGACTACAAAAGGTTCTCCCCCAAACCCCCTCTCCAAAAAATTTTAACATTTGCGCCTTCACATGAGTGGAAATCTAGCGAAGCTATAAAGCCGCAAAAAAGCAGGGTCAAGGGAGCGCGCTCCCTTGCAGGGGTATTGGGGACAGCGTCCCCAAGGTCTTAAATCTTTTGACCTTTAATCTTTTGACTTTAATCTTTGAAACGGAGGTACGCTGTGTCGCTTTTGGTTGTTGAAAATTTGAGGGTCTATTATCCTATTAAAGGGGGGATTTTGGGGCGTATTACGGGGTATCGGAAAGCCGTTGATGATGTTAGCTTTACTGTTGAAGTTGGGGAAACACTTGGTCTGGTTGGGGAATCGGGTTCTGGGAAGAGTAGCACTGGGCGGGCAATTTTGGGTCTGGAGCGTATTCACAGCGGCACGATTTTTTTTAATGGGGAGGATATTACGCGGTACGTTGGGAAGAATCGGTCGTTGTATCGCAGGAGTGTGCAAATGATTTTTCAGGATACTAATTCTTCGTTGAATCCGCGCAAACGGGTTCGTGAAATAATTGCAGAGCCTTTGCGTAATTTTGAAAGATTATCACGCGCAGAGGAACAACGGCGCGTTGATGAACTTCTTTCAATTGTGGAAATGCCGTTATCTTCTGCCGAAAAATACCCGTTTGAGTTTTCGGGTGGACAGCGGCAGAGAATTGGGATAGCGCGTGCCGTCGCGCTAAAGCCAAAGCTAATCGTGGCAGACGAGCCTGTTTCTGCATTGGATTTATCTGTGCGTGCGCAGATTTTGAAATTCATGAAGCAGATTCAAGAGGAAATGAAGCTTGCATATTTGTTTATTAGCCACGACCTTGGTGTCGTGCGGCATATGTGCGAAAAGATTGCGATAATGCAAAATTCCCGATTCGCGGAGTTAGGCACACGCGACGAAATTTTTAATAATGCCCAGCACCCCTACACGAAGGAGTTGTTGGCATCAATGCCACGACCGCGCAAAGTTGGAGGCGGAAATGTATAAAGTAGTCATTCGCAGATTTCTGATGCTGATTCCGCAAATGCTTGCACTAAGCCTTGCGATTTTCATAATGGCGCAATTTATGCCTGGTGACGCATTAAGCGGAATCTTCGACCCAAGCATAACACACGACGACATAGAGCTAATGCGCGAAGAATTAGGGCTTAACCGCAACCCAGCAATGCGATATATCGAATGGCTAGGCGGTTTACTGCGTGGTGATTTCGGGCGAAGCCTAATGTATCACCGTCCAGTGCTGGAGTTGATTGGCGACCGTGCGGGTAATACGTTTCGGCTTTCTCTGCTTACTACGGTTTTTATGTATGTTATGGCAATTCCCATGGGGCTTGTGTCTGGGCGTTATCACGAAACTTTTGCCGATAAGAGCATTATTTTTTTCACGTTTTTCGCCCTCGCAATGCCCACGATTATTTTTGCTTTAATTAATCTGTGGTTGTTCGGATTCCGCTTGGATTTGTTTCCGCTTTACGGAAGTGTTGACGCGGCTTTGCCTACAGGTTCGTTTGCGTATCACATGTCGCGATTGCATCATCTAATTCTGCCCGCCCTTACAGGCGCAATCCTTGGAACTGTTGGCACAATAAATATCCTACGTGACAGAATCATTGAAACGGAAAACGCAGACTTCGTTACAACTGCTCGCTCTAAGGGTGTTCCGCCTAATGTCGTGTATAGTCGGCATATTTTCAAAAATGCGGCTCTGCCTGTTGTTGCTGGCTTTGGGCCTGCTTTGGCAGGTCTGCTGGGTGGCTCGGTCTTCATTGAGAAAATATTTGGCTTCCCTGGTATGGGAAATCTCTTCGTAACCTCGATACTCTCCAACGATTATCCCGTTGCTAATGGGTTAATCATGATTTACGGCGTGTTAATTGTGCTGGGCGTTCTGCTAGGCGATATTTTCATGATGATACTTGACCCTAGGATTCGGATTGAATGATTATTTGTTTTAGTAGACCTGTCCGACAACCGTAAAGTTTGGTAAAATGGAGCAGGGTGAGAAAAATGAACGCATACGAAAAAATAGAAAAATTGAAAGATAGCGAGTTTAAGCTAATAACAGGGGTTACTCGCGA
>Ga0123355_10011530_pt1 | contig 13631 bp, 12 predicted proteins | sample TergutEmb28metaG_3_FD_89872 | JGI IMG/M metagenome (GOLD analysis project Ga0123355, IMG submission 89872) | Embiratermes neotenicus P1 segment gut microbial communities from Petit-Saut dam, French Guiana - Emb289 P1 | ecosystem: Host-associated > Arthropoda: Insects > Digestive system > Gut ...
GGGAGCGATTATTGCGTGGTACATATTTAGTTTGATTATTCAGAGTGTATTCTTTTATCTCTCGTATTGGGGATACGCAGAGTCTGCGAATGCCTCGCCTTGGAGTTCCATAGATTCGCCGGTACCGCTTGTCGAATAGTCATAGAATGTCATATCGAGGCAGATGAGCGGGGTTGAATCACCGTTTTCTTCATCCTCGGTAGTCCATGATTCATAGAAGATTTCGGTAAAATCCTCTTTCCGGCATTTGGTCGCCACGGTTGTGAGCATTTCGACGTATTCTTTTTCAGTCATTGCGGGTTCATCGTCAAATTCACCGTTGGGACAGAGGCTCAAGTCTTGGTTCTTTTGCAGAACGTCAATGAACATGTAGCCATTCTCGAAGCGAACCAAAGATTCCATGTCCTCGAAGTCGAAATTGTAAATGCGACCATCGGGGAGTCTTACACTGTAGCCACCCGTGGTGAAAATCGCGGGTTTGGTGTCGCATTTTTCTTTGGAGCGATATGTGAGTTTCAATCTTGTTATTGCCATAAAGAGCATCACCCCCTTTCCGCCGCCTCTTTTGCTTTTAACTCGTCATCAGCCCACAACACCGTGTCGCAACTGTAATATTTCGGGCAATGTTCTTCGCACCACTCGAAGTTGCGCGGGGTATCGTGCAAACTGCACATATATTCATCATCTCGCATTTTCGTATTCCCCTTTCTAAAAACGTGTTATTTACTCTGAACTGCTTCGCTGTAAACAGTCAAATATTTCGCGAATTGGCACGCCGCGCCGTGCGAAAAACATTGCTCGGAGCAGAACAACGGCTTTGATGTTTTACATGTAAAAATCTCGCATTCGTTCATATCAACGTACTCGCATTTATTCTTGTAAGATTTTTCTATGTTTGCCATGTCTTACACCTCCGCTATAACCATAGTTTTTAGCAAGCCACCGATGGGCGTAAGCCCATTATCTTTTGAGCTTAGAAAAGCCCACGGCATATGCCATGAGCCTGTGAGCAGAAAATCGCTTGCTGAGTGAAATCGGTAGGAGGCTTACCCATTAGTTGAGTAGCCGACCTCCCACACCACCGTGCGTACCGTTCGGTACACAGCGGTTTTATGTAGACGTAGTTATTGATACCCATATCAAGCATCCTTAGAAAAAAATGTGTTGAATTAAATTTGTCGCCCATCGGCATATGACTTAATAATAATTGCGTGTAATTTCACTTAGCTGACTTGCTCCATATGTATAAATTGTTCAGCAAATCACTCTCAATGTTTACTATATTTGGGTAATATTGCACCAAGCAACTGTCTGCGATTTAATTCAAAATTATTTTTGTCAAGGGTGCTTGATATGGGTTGATACTAAGTAAAACAGCGGCTTTTGCCTTTCTGCCGTTGAGAACAGGGGCAAAAACCGCTGAATATAAGGACTTCCTTGCGAGAGTCTTTTCGGTGTTAGAAATTTGTGGTTGGCGTGGTTGTCCACCTCGCTTCGGTTTTTGTTACCGTGGATTTTTGCACACTCCATGCCGTGGAACATGGGCAACCTTAAAAGGTTCTGCCCAAACTTAAACGATTATGGGGAAATTATAAGGCTTAATGCAAGAGTACCCTATATTTACAACTCCCCTTTTATCACGTTAATGTTGTTTTGAACCCATTGTGTGTATTGATGTTCAACGCCAAGAGTTACCTTGTAGCCATCAAGTGCTTTGATGAACCAATCCAGTGCATATTCGTACTCACCCTGCTCTCGATAGATAGAAGCTATATGGGAATAGACATATATCGTATCTAGGTGGTGCGCTCCCAAGGTTTTTTCACGGATGGGCAACGCTTTCTTGTACCAATGCAAAGCATTTGAATAATCATCAACATCATCATACACAGCAGCAATATAATAATAACTTTCAGCAGTTTCCAAATGTGAATCTCCCAAAATACGTTCTCGGACACTTAATGCTTTTTTATGCCACTCAATGGCTTCATCTACCTTTCCAAGGCTTGCAGTGCTTATGGCAATATTGCAAAATGTGGATGCAGTATTTTCGTGGTCAATTCCAAGATGATTCTCGCAATAAACTAAGGCTTTCGTGTGGTGGTTAATGGCAATTTCATGATTTCCAAGATTACCATTAGCTACAGCGATATTGTTACAGAGGTATGCTGTTTGGTCGTGGTCTATCCCATTCACTCTCTCATTTACAGCAAGGGCTTTTTCGTACCACCTTAGTGATTCATCATCATTACCTAATTCATCATGCACCTTGGCTAAGTTGATGTAAAAATATGCAAGTTCGGTATGACCGTCACCATAGGTTATTTCAAAATTGGGCAAGGCTCTTTCAAGCCAATATAAAGATTCCTTTAGCTGCTTTGATTTCCCAAAAATAATCGCCATATTATTGCAGGCATGAGCGATGTCTTTTTGTGCCTCTGTGGAGTATTGTTCATATATTGCTAAGGCAATGTTAAGGTGTTCCAGTGCTTTATCTTGATTGCCCATATCGTCATACACAATGGCAATATCATTATGAGCGCTTGCAGTGCTTGAATGTTCTCTCCCAAATACTCGCTCCCGAATTTCAAGCACTTTCTTGTAAAATTCCAAAGATTTAGAGTGTTTTTCTTGCTGGCTGTAGGCATTTGCAAGACTACTATACACAATTGCTGTTTTGATTTCGTCTTTCACAAGAGCATTTTCGCATATGTCCCTAGCTTGGAACAGGTACTCCAGTGCTTCATCAAGTGCGTTTATATCATCAAGAAGCACCATTGCAACATTGTTGTAGAAAATTGCTAAGTCAGAATGGTCATTGGAATATATTATTTTGCCCGCCTCCAGCGCAACCTTATACCATTCCAATGCTAATTGTGCGTCACCTTTATCCCTGTAAATCATGCCTAAATTATTGTAACCTCTGATGGTTGTCGGATGAGTTTCCCCCAAGATATTCTCATTGGTTTTCAAAGACTTCTTCTGCATTTCCAATGCATCAGTAAAATGTCCTTGACGGCTCAAAACCACTGAAATATTGTTATATGTGCTGGCGGCATCTATGGATTCCTCGCCCGCAAGTTTTTTTCTTATGTCCAGTGCTTTATAATACCACTCCAATGCATCGGAATGTTTTCCTTTGTCATCATAGGTAACGCCTATATTGTTGTAAGATGCCGCTGTGTCCAAATGAACAATACCGAGAGATTTTTCTCGTAGTATGCGAGACTTTTCGTGGTATTCTAGCGCAAGTTCAAAATTTCCCTGATAATTATATGCCATAGCAATGTTGTTGTGCGTTTTTGCTATTGTTGTAGCATCTTCGCTGGGTAGTTGGTCAGAGATATGAAAAACCTTTTTGTACATTTTGATGGAATTTTCGTATTGTCCGTTATGAAGAAAACCAAATCCTACTTTACCATAAATCCAGCCTGCCCTTTCAAGTAAAATTTCATTGCTATCAGATTTTTCACAAATGAGGTCGGCAACAGACAATGCATGATGAACTAATAGCTGGAAATCATCCCTCGCTTTTTTGCCACTATGCTCGTAGTCAAAGCCTGAATAAAATAGTTCAGCACAAAGTGCCAGCCAGCCTGTTTGCAATACTTGTTTGGTATCTTGTTCCATGTGTTGAACCTCCGCTCTGAAAGAACTCTGTACCAGCCTATGGCAAAACGTAACTTATTCAATAATTTCATCTGTGGAAAACTCCACCGATGTATCGGGAATTATTTCAACAATGTCAGCAATATCACAATCTAGCGCACGGCATATTTTCTCAAGCGTTTCTGTTGTAACAGTATCGCCTTTGGAAAGTTTCGCAATAGACGCTGGGGCGAGTCTTGACAGCTTTTGCAAATCCTGCTTTTTCATATCTTTATCTATCAATAAGTGCCATAGTTTTTTATAACTAACTGCCATTTTTCTACCTCCAGCCTATTGAGTGTACAACGAAGCTTGGCTTGCGTAGTAATCACCCATCTTAATATTTCCATCTTGCATATGAATCTCCAACTTTTACTCATTACGCGCTGCCCTCCAATACGATTTTTTGCACCAAGACGGGTACGTTTCTATACGCTCATCAAGCCAAGCGTTAAAATTCATATTGGATTTACTGGATTTATCAAAACATTCTTCCAACGTTTGACCGAACGCATTAGCGTATGGGTGGTCTGCCAAGTCGCAAATAAATAAAACAATTACGGCTCGACAAAATAAATCAAGTGCTGTGTCAAAATCCTCCATGATGAAATGAATGTCGGCAATATTAAAGTACATATTAGCCATTTCGGGGTGTTCTTCACCCAAAACTTTTTCTCGGATAACCAAAGCCTTTTGATACCATTCTAAAGCCTTGGGGTAGTCATGTTGATTGCCGTAGACAAATGCTATGTTGTTGTAAGTAGTAGCTATATGAGGGTGTTCTAAGCCAAGCACTTTTTCATTGATAGCCAAAGCCTTGTAATACCACTCTAAAGCCTTGAGGTAATCACCTTGGTTATCGTAGACATCTGCGATATTGTTATAAGCGGCGGCTGTGTAGGGGTGTTCTCTGCCAAGAGTTTGTTCATCAATATCCAAGACCTTCTGAAACCATTCCAATGCCTTTTCGTACTCGCCTTGGTTATTGTAAACACTCGCTATGTTATTATAAGAAGTAGCCGTGTCGGGATGCTCCTTACCCAACACTTTTTCTCGGATAATTAAAGCCTTTTGATACCATTGCATGGCTTTAGCGTAATCACGCTGATTGCTGTATACGAGCGCAATGTTGTTATAAATCGTGGCTGTGTCGGGATGTTCTTTGCCCAGTGTTTTTTCATATATACATAAAGCCTTTTGAAACCAGTCCAATGCTTTGAGGTAATCACCTTGATTTCCGTAGACGAGCGCAATGTTGCTGTAAGTAGCGGCTGTATCGGGGTGTTCTTTACCTAATGTTTTTTCGTATATAAATAAAGCCTTTTGAAACCATTCTAAAGCCTTGGGATATTCCCCTTGATTATCGTAGACACCCGCAATGTTATTATAAATGGCGGCTGTGTCGGGATGTTCGTTACCTAACACTTTTTCATATACACTTAAAGCCTTTTGATACCATGCCAACGCATCAGGATATTCGCCTTTATTATTGTAAACAAAAGCAATGTTATTATAATTTTTGCCCGTAGAGGGGTGTTCCGCACCTAACACTTTTTCGCGGATAGCCAAAGCTCTTTGATACCATTCAAGTGCATTGGGGTTATCGCCTTGATTTTCGTATACACCCGCTATGTTGTTGTATGTTTTGGCGGTATCAGGATGCTCTCTACCTAAAACCTTTTCATCAATAGCTAAAGCCTTTTCTAACCACTCCAAAGCCTTGGGGTAATCGCCTTGTTTTTCATAAACCAATGCTATGTTGCCATAAATACTAGCCGTTCCTGTACGTTCTATCTCCGTCATTTTTTTATCAGCATTTAAGGCTTTTTGATACCATTCCAATGCTGTAGTGTATTCCCCTTGATTATCATAAGCACCCGCTATGTTACTATAAGTAGTGGAAATAGAAGGATGCCCTACACCCAATTCTTTCTCACGGATAAATATAGCTTTTTGATACCATGTCAATGCCTCGTTATAATTGCCTTGATTATCGTAGACAAGCGCAATGTTGTTATAAATGGTAGCGGTAGACAAATGTTCCTTGCCTACTACTTTTTCATTGATGTCTAAAGCCTTTTGATACCATTCCATTGCTTCAGTGTATGCGCCTTTATTATCATATGCACCAGCTATATTTCCATAAACCGCTGCTGTTGCAGGATGTTCAGAGCCGAATAACTCATCTATAATTTCCAAACTTCTCATGTATAAATGTAAAGCGGTATTATAATCTGCCATTGCATCATGCCCAAAAGCAACATCAATAAACATATTCGCAACACGGTCTTGCTCTGTTCTGCTGATATGTTTTGAATGGAACAATTCGGTAACTACAAAAGCGTGGGTAGCTATTTCTTGAAACAAAGTCCTGACATGGCGGGCCTCATTATACAGTTCACGCTCTTTTGGAATGTATGTTTCCATCATATCAAAACATAAATCAAGCCAAAAACTTTCACTCATCGGTGGCCACCTCCGTATATGGACGCGCTCCCCAAATCGAGTATGTTTCAACACGTTCTTGAAACCATTCCGTAAAATCCCTATGGCTTTCATTTGATTTTTCAAAGCAAGCACCTAATGAATTTCCGAAAATCTCAATATCGGGATGGTCTGCCAGCCCGCAATTGGACATAGCAATTAAAGAGCGGCAGTACAAATCAAGGGCTTTGTCGTATTTGCGCATGTGATGATAGTTAGCCCCAAGGTTGTGGTACATTTTGGCTGTTTCAGGATGCTCCGTTCCGTAGATGTTTTCGCAAATCTTTAATGCCTTAGTGTGCCATTCGAGTGATTTTTCGTAATCACCTTGACGTTGGTACACAGCCGCAATATTGTTGTAAGACGAAGCCGTAACCATGTGATTCTCGCCTAACTTACTTTTACGAATATCGAGTGCTTTGAAGTTCCATTCCAAGGCAATATCATAATTCCCCTGTTCAAAATGAACAGCGGCTATGTTGTTATAGGTTTTTGCAGTATCGGAATGGTTCACGCCCAGCGTCTTTTCCTGTGCGTCTTTTGCTTTATTGTGCCACGTTATCGCAGTATCGTAATTTTTTTGTGCATGATAAACAACACCAATATTGCTGAGTGTCGTAGCTGTGTCAGGATGTTTCGCACCGAGTGCGTTTTCTCGAATAGCCAAACAATCAAAGTGATATTCCAATGCTTTTGCATAATCACCTTGGCCATGGAACACGTTTGCAATATTGCTGTATGTCATCGCCATGCTGGGATGGTTCTTGCTGAGACTCATTTTTTTTATTTCAAGTGCTTTGTTAAACAATTCCAAGGCTTCTTTGAAATCTGCAACGCGATGGAATACCCCTGCGATGTTGCCATACAACAAAGCGGTGTTTATATGATTCTCTCCCCATGCTTTCACAGTAACCTTCAATGCTTCGTTATAAATTTGCATGGCAGCGTCAAAATCACCTTTGTATAGATACACGCCTGCGATGTTATTTCGTGCTACTGCTGTTTTGGGATGTTCGACACCCAGCACAGCTTCATAAATTTTCAAAGACTCACTAAATTTATTGATGGCCTCATCCAGATTACCTAAATCCCGTTGTGTGGAGGCGATATTGTTTAACGAATCCGCTACATACGGGTGAGTTTCACCAAAATGCGTCATGCGAATAGCAAAAACCGCATTATTTAGTCGCAGTGCTTCAACATAATTCCCTTTTTCACGATGGATACTTGCCATGTATTGGTACGTTGCGGCAGTATAGGGGTGGTCTATGCCTACGGTCTTTTCGTATATTATTTGTGCCTTTTTAAGCCAATCAAGTGCCACATCAAACTCGCCTCTGCTATGGTGTATATTCGCAATTCCGTTATACACTCTGGCTTCGTCTATATGCTCCATGCCGAAAACATCGTCCAGAATTTTCAAGACTTCTTGATAAAACCCATATGCGGTATCGTTTTCTTCGTGTTCGCTATACTCGGTCGCAACGATTATATACGCTGTTGCTACAAGCCGATGCTTAGTATCCAAGTGCGTCTTTGCATAGTTTAAGCCTTTCAGTTTCCAATCTAACGCCATTGAATAGTTGCCGATTGCTCTGTAACCAACACCGATGGAAAGCAAAAGATAGACCACTTGCTCTATCTCTTCTGTATTTGGAATAGAAGCCATCCGATAATTCGTGACCTCGGAGGCATGGGCGACAATGCTTAAAAAGGTATCACGCACTTCATGCCCCGCATTGTACTCCTCAACGTCCATGGGGATGTATTCATATATCATATCGAAACAGACTTTCAACCAGTTTGTTTCCATGCGTTCCACCCCTTCCCAATTATTGTACGTTTTTTTCCTCTTGAACATTAACTATCAGACTGTAGAGCAGTAGATTGTTCAACACAGCATTATCAAAATTGTTCTCTCCGTCTGATTCGGTTTCAGCCGATTTTGCCACTTGCTCGTTAAAAATTCGTATGAAATCTTTCAAAAAATCATTGAGATAATCTGCTCTTTCAGATGTTTCTAGGCGACGTGTAAGCCCAGACAACTCCAAAACACACACGAAATGAGGGTTAATCTCCCAATACCTTATTGATTCAGCTTTTGTGGTTACTTCCACGGGAAGATAATCTGACATCATATCAAGGCATATGCCTAACCAATCGTATTCTCTGTTTGTTATTAACCGACTCATATCCTTGGTTGCAACCCTCTCTCCAGTTCTTTAGATTTCTCGAAATACACCAATGCCTCGTCTTTATGCCCCAGCAATTCCAATGTAACAGCATAGCTGTGGTAACAATTTATTGCGGAGTCTATATGCGAGTTCGTTCCATCATAAAACGCCACTGCTTTTGCATACCAGTAGAGCGATTCCCTGTAATTGCCTTGTTCAGACAATACGACGGCGATGTTTAAGTAGGAAGTTGCGGTGTCCAGGTGATTTGTCCCGAAAAGTGCTATGCAATCATCAAGCCCCTTTTTATGCCAATCAAGGGACTGTTCGTAGTGTCCAAGTTCGGAATATGCGGAAGCCAAATTGTTATAGGCAGTTGCTTTGTCTGGGTGGGGGGCTTTGAAGTGTTTCTCGTATATTGAAACTGCTTCATGTCCTATTTTTAAGGCTTCTGCGTTTTTGCCTGTGTGCAGGTAAGCAGAAGTTAAATTTGCGTAAGCAAGAGCCAAATCAATTGCTTCATCACCTAATTGCAACTTGAAAATCCTTACAGCATTGATGATGCTATCAACTGCCTTGTCGTATGCCCCCATGTGAATGTAAATCGTTCCGGCATTGTTGTGTTTCATGGCTACATCTATGCAATTTTCACCAAGCATTGATGATGTGTCTGCCAAGTCTTTATTGTGCCACTCCAATGCTTTCTCGTAATCCCCAAGAGAATCGTATATCAATGAAACTCCGTTATAAATAGCACATAAGTTTACGTGCTTAAATATCTCATTGTGGTTAAAAATCTGTATGGCTGCCAATTCATAGTTTATGGCTTCTTCAAATTCACCTTTTCTGCTTAATATTTCTGCGAGGGAGTGGTACGCTATGGCTACATCCTGGTGTTTCTCACCAAAAAGGTGCTTTAGATTTTCAATCAATCGGTTGAGCATTAGAGTGGCTGTCTTATATTCTGCCGTTGTGACTAAGAGCATAGCCATTTTCTTTGTTACTGTGCAAATATGGGCATGGTTAAAGGCAAAATTACTCTCGTAAGTTGTGAGTGCCTTTTTGTAATATTCCATTGCTTCACCATATTGTCCTATTTCGTAGTAAAGATACCCTATGCTCTCATAAGATTGAGCCGTATCAACATGCAGTAAGCCTAGAACGCTTTCCTGTATCTCTTTCGCTTTATGGAAATATTCGTAGGCTTGTTTGAAATCCGACATATTTTGGTATGACATCGCAAGGTTATGATACGCTGTTGCGGTATCTTTGTGGAACTCACCCGATAATCTTTTCGTAATTGCTAAACACATTTGGCTATGATGCATGGAAGATTCGTAATCACAAAGATTATTGCAAGCACCAAATATGTGGCTGTGAGCTTTGGCTACACTCAAATGGTTTTCTCCAAAAATATCAGTCAGAACGCTTAGAGATTTCTGGCAATAATCCAGAGCGGCGTTGTAATTCCCAATACTCATGTACAGTGATGAAATATTATCGTAAGTTTGTGCCGTTGAAAGATGTCTCCCCCCTAATATAGATTCGCATATCCTTCTTGCTCTTTGGAAATACGCTAACGAATCACTATATTCACACAGCAAGTTGCAAGTTGTTCCCATATTGTTAAACGTGGTCGCGGCGGCATCTGCGCTGTGTATGGGCTTTCCTGCATCGTAAATTGCAACAGCTTTTTTGTACCAGTCTTTGGCGGTTCTGTAATCCCCCATGGAGAAGTAAACCAATCCTATGTTGTTATACGTGTTGGACAATTCATAAGATAACGGGTCTAGCTGTCGTTCCCTTATCTCCAACGCTTCCAGTAAAACAGCTTTGGCATTCTCGTAATCGCCAATATTTGTGTAGGCACTTCCTAGATTATTAAGAGAGTTAGACAGTTCGAGTTCTGTAATTCCTTCTATAGCCCTCCGATAGCTTAACGTCCTCAAGTGCCAGTTTATAGCATCGGGAAATTTACCTTGTACTCCAAGTATATGGGCAATATTATTCATCGCGCTTGCGGCGGCGTGGGTATATTGTTCTTCTTGTTGAAATAACGCTAAAGCGCTCGTATACATATCCAGCGATTCTGCGAAATAAGAACATTCGATAAATCCGCAGCCAATGTCTGTATAGTAGGTGGCGAGAGATTTAGTGAGGCAAGGTGGCTTGTGTTCGGCAATAGAAACAGCGTGTTCGGATATTTCAAGAAAGCGTTGTCTTGCGTCTGTGCTGTTAAAATCAGAGTTACTCAAATGCTCTGTGGCTATCTCATAGCATACCAAAAGCCAGTCCATCGTCTAACCTCCCCACAAGTTAGCTTGTATTCATATTCCACCTGCGTGGCTTTTTCGTACAACCTCCTGAACAAGCCTATGCACGTTAATATAATCGGCATCACCGCTAGTCAGCGAATATGTTCTCAACTCCGTTACAATTCTGAACTTTGATATATCCTCTGCCATATCTTCGCGAATCGGCGAAGGTAATTTATCGCGCATTTCAGCAAAAAACGCAACGGGGATTTTGTCTGGTGCCATGTATGCGCAGAGGTTCAAAAGTTGTTTTGCACCTTCGAGAGCTATAGCATCAAACGAAATGCTCCAAGTCGCAGTGACTATTTTCTCAAAGTCGCTTTCCTTAACTTCCTTAACATAATGTTCTGGCAGAGCCTGTTTTTCCTCTAATGCCGCGAGACCAGATTTTTCAAAAAGTTGTAGGTACTTCGTTATCGTGCATTTGACTTCTTTTATATACGCTACCGCTTGTTCGAGCGCAAGCGGTAAAAAGCCCAATCGCTTCGCAAGGTTCGGAGCTTCCGCTTCAAAATCGTTTGCACTGCCTACATAAAATTCCAAATCCAGCTTCTCGTCATTTGACAATCGCTTTCTCAAGAACACCATTGCCTCGTCCATATTAAATACACCAAGCGCGATTTGGCTTCCAAAGTCAATTCTTGTGTTGCGCGTGGTGATAATCATTCTACCGTTTATGTTGTCTGGGAGGTAGGGCTTGATAACATCGGCAGATTCAAGGTTATCGAATATTAAGAGCCAATCCTTGTTATCGTTCAACCATAACTTGACGGCGATTTGTAAATCGTTGGGCTTAAAATCTGGCGGCAAGCTGAGTTTTAAGTGGTCGGCAAAATCAACAAAGTAATTTTGCGTAGTGGTTGTGGTTTCAGCGTTTATAAACCATATGCAATTTCTGAAACTCCCACAGTAGCGATAGGCATATTCAATCGCTAACTGCGTCTTGCCTATTCCGCCAAGCCCGGAAACGGTCTGACAAATATTAACGGCGTTATTGTCCTTTTTCTTGAAGAGTTTGTTGACACTTTCAAGCTGCTCTTTGCGACCGGAGAAAAACCGATTACGGGTGGGGAGGTTGTTGTGTTCGGTTAATTTTACAGTGATACCGTTATCGTTCGGCCTATTTACCACATATAGGAATATGTCCGACAGAAAAATGGCGAGATTGTCTTTGTTAGCATTGGAAAGCAATTCTTCCTTTTTCTTTTCTGGGATTGTTTCATCGTTTGAAATCGCTAGGGTTAATCCGTCAAGCAAATCAGTCATCATCGCAGGAATAATATGGTTCAAGATGTTTTTTTCAAAGTAGTCTTCTATTTTTTCCAAGACCTTTTTTTCTTTTGAACCCAGCATAATTTTTTGGTGTATGTTACGCTCGCCTTTAAGGTAACGTGCGACTGTGCCTCTATCAATGCTAAGTAGCTCATTATCTTTACCCGCTGTTAATGATAATGGAACGACAATGGAATCCATCAAGCTATTTACCAGAAAAACATCCGTTTCTTTTGTGGCATCCAAGAGCAGTTTGCCATACACAGCGAAGTTCAGCACGCCATTACCTCCTTTTGCAACTTTACGCAACTTTGCACTCTCTAATATTTTTTGGGAATAGATTAAGCTGTTCTTGGGTGGTCTCCCGCCGAGAACGGCTTTTTTGTTCCCTGTCAAAAGCCCGACCGAAAATCGGAGGGCAAGCCCTACTCATTCCATTATGCACCAAGGGACAAAACTTAGCAATAGTTTTTATTCATTCTCGTGAAGTATTACTGCACAGTCATTTAAGGAGGAGGGTTTGGGAGTTAATACGGAGCAATTCCATCAAGTCAATAAATTAAATAATCGGCTTCTATGTCAACCATAGAACCAACTCATTTTCGATTCTGTATTGATATTACAGCCCTGTTGTGTACAGGCAGGGCAGCTTACAGAAAGCCGGAATGAGAAAGCAAACGTGCAGGTAGTCAAATGGCTACGTCCATGCAGGTGCTTTTTCAGACGGCTTTTTTTCATGCCTGTCGAGCGCGTTTGCTTCCGCTTCCAAGTGAGCAAACGCGCTTTTTTGCGCCCAAAAGGAGGGACAGGTCATGAAACATTGCAATGTCTATCAATCCCGCGCACCACCTTGGATTTTTGGTTCTCCAGCACCACGCAACACAACCAAAAATTGAAAATTCAAGGAGGTAATCTGAATGATTACTGTTAAAATGGCGGGCGATAAAAATGCCTATGTTGCTGGCACCAATCAACACAATTGTGATACTCCACCTAAAGATTGTATCGCTGTGAATAAAAAAGATTCATCCATACAAGATAATATAACCTCTACATTGCTTTCACATTTTGAAACTGAAAGGAAAGAGCGCAAAAAATTTATTCTTTACCTTAAAATGGCTCTTCCCATTACAGTATTGCTTCCTTTGCTTGCTGTTGTTGTTTTAGTTAGATATGAACTTGTTACTGGTAGTCTTGAGGTGATGGTGTCCTTAACGACAGCAATACTTATAGTACCTGTTAGCATAGTGGGCGTGTTCAAGGTTGTGTCAGAGAAACTTTTTGAAGATAAATACCGAACGAGTTTGCTAGACTTTTTGAGCAAGAATAATATAAAATAACATCTCCTTGGAGTATATTGTAAGCGTCAAATAGAGCCATGCATGTACAGAGGTAGCTCTATTTGACGTTTACGTGCTTGCAAGAGAATCACATCCTTGTATTTTCGGTTCATTTCATATTTCTTGTTTGTGAATAGTCATTGGGATGCGTAGCCTCTGTACTTAGGGTTTGAAAGGTTTTGTTTTTAGAAGCCGTAGGCGACGCTTAATTTAATAAGTGGAGCGTAGCGGAACGATAACAGGACCCCGTAGGGGCAAGGAGCGAAGCGACGCAGTAAGAGCCTGTTTAATATCTTGAAAATTGCTACCAACTGTCATAAAATGTGTTAAAAGCGCAGGGGGCAAGCAAATGAGAAAAGCGTATCCTAGCGATATAACCCGAGAGCAATACGAGATAA
>Ga0123355_10011531_pt1 | contig 13631 bp, 5 predicted proteins | sample TergutEmb28metaG_3_FD_89872 | JGI IMG/M metagenome (GOLD analysis project Ga0123355, IMG submission 89872) | Embiratermes neotenicus P1 segment gut microbial communities from Petit-Saut dam, French Guiana - Emb289 P1 | ecosystem: Host-associated > Arthropoda: Insects > Digestive system > Gut ...
AAACACTCCCCCCCGGAGATCCGAGTGGGGGAGTAGTTTACCTCCGGATTGTTTTGTGTCCAGAGGAATCATCTCGCATGTGAGTGTTACTGAACTTTTTTTTTTAACAGGGAGGGGTTGTTATCTAGTCAATAAAAAATAAGAGTGGAGTTTATAATACAACGGCGAGGATCAATTGTGGCATATCTTCACGGAACAACTCAAATTCAAGCTAGACAACAGATGTTCTAACAATCACACTGAATAACTGGCTATCGTAAAAGCATTTGAGGTCAGAGACGCAACAAGTTAACCATAACGAACTCAGGACAGCTGTCATCTACACGGACAGCAAAATAAATCTGGCCTTAACAAGGAGCGCCAAAAACCACAACCATCTCGTAGAAGAAATCAGGAAGAGAGCAGTAACCCTTAATAAAAAGAACTGGAAAATAAAATTTAAATGGGTGAAAGCTCACGCTAGAATTTATGGAAACGAAATCGCAGATCGACTTGCGAAGGAGGCAACTCAAAACTACCATGTCACATGCAGTAGGATACCAAAGAGCGCCATAAAAAAGGATAACCGAAAAGCATGCATAAGAAAATGGCAAAGCCAATGGGAGGAAACAACGAAAGGAGCGATTACTAAAGATTTTTTTCCAAGGGTAGAAAGTAGACTGGCAGTGAATCTAAACTTAAGTCCAAATGTAACAACAATTATGACCGGCCATGGAAATATTCCATCTTATTTGCATCGATTAAAATGATAGGAAGTCCAGAGTGCCCATGCAAACACGGCACACAAACAGTAGACCCACTTCAATTATTCAAAAACACAGTTAAGTGTTTTATAATTGTTTTTATGTGGAATTTATATAAATGCAAGTGTTGGTTAATAATTGAAGCAATTCTTCAAAATGCACGGTGCAACAATAAAATTTATAAACAGTAGACCATCTGATATTCCAGTGCAAAAGGCTAAAGATCGAAAGAGAAATTCTGAAGAACAGTGTACTTAAAGTAGGCAACTGGCCAGTGAGTAAAAGTGAACAACCCCTTGGCAGTTCCTGTAAAATTGGGGCTCCTGAGAGAGGCGGATCTACTGCCTGAAACAACTCACTACTGCACCATCTCCCATATGAAGAAAACACCAAAACGAATTGCAAGGAACACTTTACTGCCAATAAAAAACAAGAGTAAAATTAAAAACGTTAAGAAGCAAAGGAGGTTGCACACAGAGAAAACGACCAAAAACCCAAATACTAATCTATTCCAGGGGGTGGGAGTAGCCAGTCCAGGGACAAGGCTGCAGAATTAAAACAAACCGTAAACCTGCAATGCACTTACGCTCTCGCCGAGTGTGTGTCCGAATAGCGAGCATCCCACTCTCGGCGTCTTGCCACCACCACCACTTCTCAAGAACTCCACTTGGCCAGAGCGTAAGGGGAATCGCCAAGACAGGAAAAACATTCTATTGCCCAAGGCCACGTAAACAAAAACAGAAGGGGCCAGGGGGTGAACGGACTGGGGTCACGACCACCATCGGCCTTCCAACAGTTGTCAAATCACCCGCACAACTTACGAATAACTCCATGGGTACAACAACATATAAATATATATATATATATATACATAAATTGATATCTCAAAGCAAAGGCGACAAAAACTGGACAAGGTGTAACACGTACATTTTCCCTTTGTATCTTAACTACCTGATGAGGGCTTGTTTATAGGTGAGCCGAAACATGTAGCTTCATAAACTTCAAATTAATTAATACACGCAGATTGTTGCGATTGCAGATACCTTCCTTACTTTCCTTAAATAACTTCCAATCTCCAATTTATCAGGACTACACAGTACCTTACGTGGGCCGGGACAGAGTAGTCGGTGTAAACTCGCTACGGGCTGGAGGGTCCAGGGATAGAATCCCGGGGAGGGGGGAGAGATATTCCTCACCTTTCCACACCGTCCCTCGGGCCACTCGAGTCTCTACAGGGGGTACCGGGTCATTTACGGGGTTACAGCGGCCGCGATGTGGGGTTTACTAATCACCACCATCTAGCGCCAAGGTCAAAGAAAGAGTAGAGCTCTACTCCCCCTCTGTGCCTACATGGCAGATTATACGATGAATTTTACCTTTCCACTGTACCTTACAAGTCTAAAGGAAGTGCCTTGTGTGTGTACTTAGCCAAAGCCTCAACAGTTATGCGAGATATCCATAAAACGGGTTCGAAAATTACGAACCTAGTAACTTAGGAGATACGAGTACAACATAAATTGACACTTTTTTTTATAGAAAATATCTACACTCTTACTTAAATTTGAGGCCCTTATATTTTTTTCCCCCCTGTGGCGCTGCGGTCCAACGCGGGTCAAGGCTTCCTCATTCTTGAGGTTTCTAGATCACACACAACGACGCACCACAGTCGGTAGGACTCCTCTGGACGCGTGATCAGCTCGTCGCAGAGACCTCTACCTGACAACACACAACACTCACAACAGACAGTTATCCATGCCGCCGGTGGGATTCGAACCCACAATCTCAGCAAGCGAGCGGCCGTAGACCTACGCCTTTGACCGCTCGGCCACTGGGACTGGATGAGTCCCTTATATAAAGACTCGAAATAATATCACAAATCCTAATCTGAAAAATATAGGCACTACACCAAATAACGGTTGTTATTGTTGTTGTTGATGACGTTCTTGAAGTTCCGCGACAACAATATGCCAGTTCTGGTTCTCAGACACGGAATTTTAGATTCTGGTCTAACGCAGTGTTTCTGAACCGGGATCCTCCCTACAAATTTCAATCTGCGTTATGTTATATAAACAAGTTTAGCAGTGGCTGTATGAAATGGTGTGTGGTGAGCGATGGCTTTATGTTTTTATTGCCATTCAGCTTAAAGTTCGTGTTGAACACTACGACTTGTGTGACACCGCAGGCAAGTCAATTATTTTTACGTACCAACCATAAGAGGAGATTTCTAACAACATGAATTATTCCATATGCCCTCGTATATAAACCTCAGTTGCAAATGTTTGAAAATGGTGCATTCAGATTTGTATTCCATTTTATACTGCATAAGTCTATCATATTATGCTGCAAATAAGCACGTTTAAGAGTGTTGGCCACAAGTACATCTGTATACCAGTCTATGTGGAGTGAGCAAGATAAAAGAGTACCGGTCTTCAGACGAACAGGTTTCTCAGCCTGTAATAGGAAAATATTGATCACCACTGGTCTAAAATCAACTCACTGACGTCTGGCGAGCCACTTAATTAACCAACCAGTTACTGGATGCTAGCCTCAGTCACCACCCTCCCACCTGTAGACGCTTACCGTCTTGTGAGTAACTTGATGAAGACGAGCGCCCGCAGAGCACCCATCTTCTCTCCAGCAACGTTGCACTCTGGCAAGGAAGCGGCTGGCAAACAGAAGCCCAATGCAGAACGATACAAGGCCACTGTCAGTCCCTTCCCACATGAACTTCTGGTACTCAACAGCATGGACTGGCATTGTTTCTTGAGTTTAATCACGGGGGGGGGGGGAGTTCTTTGACCCTTGACAATCCACTGTTAATTACGAAACAAAGATACCCTTTCGTATCACAAAGCTTAACTAACGCCCGGCAACTTTATAAATTAACAAGTTCTGGTCCCTATAATTCAGAGTAAGTGTTTTCAAAACCACACTTTTTTTTACAACGACGAGGGAAGGTGTTTTTTGTAGACAAGAATCACAGTCTCAGAAAACATACAAATGTATAACTAATTACTGAAAAATTATTTAGGCTGTTGACGCTTGAAATTAATATTATTGTGGTCTAGAAGCGGTAACCCAATACTGAATACTGTGAATATAATTCGGCGTTGACATCATGACATTAATTTGTCCCCCTCCCCCGCCGGAAAAATAATCTTCTTGCGAAGCTAACATTCACTCAACCAGGCAAGATATTCCGCGCCTTGTACGGAATCCCAAGGCCCGCTACCGTGCGCCCAATTGAATTACTGAAGTCCTGCTTCACTGTATAAGATGTGGCTGCCAATTAAGTGATGAATATTGACATCTCCGTCTCTCCGATTGCAGCAACATATTAACGCGCACACACATTTGCGCAGTCTCCAGGCTTGTGACATCGCCTAGGAATCCAAACGTTACCTGCGACTGATGCTAGGGGCTTTGTGCAATTACTTCTGCTATATAACAAGACCGTTTTGCGTGACGGCAGGCAGGGCAGCCATCACCGCTAATCAAATTTCCAGCGCGTGGGGGTCCACGTGTTGTAGTTTAACACATCGCAGCACATATTACGTTCTTACCATATTTAAAGAAGAAGCTGGAAACGGTTTGCTGTGTCGGCTTGCGAAGAAAATATATGTTATCTCGTAACCGGGCAAGTGTTGAAAAAATTGTGTCATAATGTGTCACCTATCTGGGTGACTTCGTGGTCTTGGAAAAATGGCACCAATAATCCTGGTTACACTCATAACACCCCACACTCCAACCACACCACGTAATGGCACTCCAAGGATTAAAACAGATTTTCCCCATACCAACGCATGTTACACTGAGGGTTCACGTATGCACTAAAATGAAACTACGCTTCATCGTTAAACAGAACAAGTGTGGGGTCCACTGGGGTAAATAGGGTTCTTTTTGACGTCCGGGACGAGTAACCACGATGGCGGCCTCTAAAGTAAATTTACGAAAATTAAAGAACCGCAATCATATATTGGCTGAATCGTTTAAATTTTGTGAAAAGCAGAAAATCAATCTCTTTTCATTCAAAGTATTAATTTAGCCGTCACCTGGACTCTGACGCCCGCGGTAGTCGCATCACTTCCCCCAGCTAAGTTTCTGGTGGGGTCAGTTTTTAAAGCATATACCCTATGTAGGTACCAGTTTATAAAATTCAGTTTGCATCGCGATCTACGTCGTACAGTCTGTAAATCGCTGTTTTTCTTTAAGGTTACAGATACTTCACGTGTTTCATTCCGTGGCGATGGAACACACATTGTACTGTGAATATCGCGCCAAAATATTTAGTGCGTTTCCAACCCTCCGCCTATTTCATCAGGCTTTCAACAGTTAGCACGCATTTCCTACGTGTTCTCGTATTGTCTAGAGCCGAACCCGTTGAAATATTTCATATTCCAGTAAACTGTTTTCCTGCGTGGAGGCGGCGCATACAAAAAACTTTCGTTTTAATGTACGAAACTTCTTGTATCAATTATATTTAGCGTAAGCCGCTCAGAATCCACACAGTGACAACGGGACAACAAAACTTCTCCGACCAACAGCATGAATGGGAACTGGCGAGTAGTCCTACTTTGCTGTATAAACAACCCGACAGAAAGTGACTACCGATTGACGTTATTGAAAAAAAGACAGGCTACGGATGCACGTATAACGTAACACTGCGGCGCGTTCACGTAATCATCGTTACCACAGAAACGAAACACTGTGTTCCCTTTGCGTTATTCACAAAATTATGTCCCTGTCAACAATAAAATAAATACTGAAAATGCTGTCATGGAAACGCAACAGTGTGTTCTTATTTATTGTTGCGCTATACTTACGTATGTCGCTGCTAACATGACACACGCCGGTTCTTCACGTAAAGTGCCCGACATTTTTGTCCAATTTTAACCAAATTTGGATTTTCTCGATATATTTTCAAAAAAGTTACCAATACAAATTTCACGGAAATCCGTTAAGGGGAGCCGCTCTCATACATGCGGACAGATGGACAAGATGAAGCCAAAGGATGCTTTTCGCGACTATGCGAACGCGCCTAAAAATCGGCTCATCACACGGAAGTGCGTAAGACATAATAAGTATTACATATTATATGACTGTGTCTGTATTATTGCCTTACGTAACCGGCATACAAAGCGCATGCGCCGTATTATATTGTAATATGAGACCCGTCTGGCTGTACCATATTTTTCCACATTATCTCATACATGGCATGATTTTGGGGGAAAAAATGTACTGAATATAAAATATGTTTTGATTTTCTCTACAACTTTCGTCTGAAACATTTCTTATTATAAGAAGAAATAGAGGAGGTATCATAAAAGTACACGAGTTTGCATGTAAAGTACCCGTTATTTTTGTCAGACTTCAACCAAATTTGAATTCTCTAGACGGATTTTTAAAAAATCCTCAATTATCAACTTCATGGAAGTCCGTCCGGTGGGAGCCGTGTTGTACTGTACCATGAGCGTGGACAGACGGACAGGCAGTCGAGACGAAGCTAACGGTCGCTTTTCACAATTTCGCGAACGCGCCCAAAAATTCGTATCTGCGTTTTGCTTCTTCTTCTTCTACTACAAAAAAATGAGGGGCTTTGCACATCTGCAAGCAGCTAGTATCTGGTGCCTAACCAGGATCCCGTCATTGAGATCACGTCCCATGCACGGACCGGCACGGACTTTGTTATGGAAAGCGTCCAGCCGTCGCATATATAATGACTTGCACTAAGTTATCTTGAATAGTGCACTGATTGGTGTCCGCACGTTCATTGGTGGATGTTAACACTAAAGGATCGAAACTGTCAAAACAGGAAGATGGTAAATTAATGTTTTCATTACGTAAAAGTTACGGAGCGCAACCCTGATGAGCTACTCGTATCGGAGGTCTTGAATATCACGTGAACTCTAAAACCTATGACTTTATTAGCTGTATTTTGAAAGTGGCCAACATACAGGGGAAAAGTATACGATAGATGATCCTCTTCACAAAGAACGAAGTTTTATTACTTTCAGCTCTCCAAGTATTAGGAGTTCTTAATGCAAACAACAACATATTTATGTAGTGTCTTTTCAGCTACCAAACCATGAAATATGTGAGGAAGACGTACACCAAACTTTGAACTAACTGGGTTTCAAAATTTAAATAACTAAGCAACAAATGTCCACGTAAGTATTAACCAATTAATCAATACCCGCGACGAATTACATAAATGGACACGGCGTGTCATACGTATATTCTTTGCTACTCCCCATGTTTTGTAGGGGAGGGCAGGCTTATGTGTGTGTGTGTGCTGTTTTCGAATCTAGACATGATCATGATGCCATTCAAAGCCAATCTATGTTAATACAGTAGAACTCCACTTATCCAGATTAATTGGGATGATGAGCCACCTAGATATGCAGAAAATCTGGATAATAGGATTTTTATTTGAAAATAGTCTACACTGGCAGTTTGAAGTGGAAAAGAACTTCTACAAGCAGCTGTTTTAGGCTACACATTTATTCATGTACAAATAGAACATTAATATATAATTCCTTATATGTATTTGACAAATGGTGGAAAAAATTTAAGCCATAAAAAGATGTAGTACAATTACAGTGAGAAAAGGTTTAACCGAAGGAACAAGCTGATCTGGATAACCAGCATCCAGATAAGTGGAGTTCTATCATACTTATCAATTTGTATCTCTGACAATACCAGTAACATGTAAACTTTCACTATGTGAAGGCCACTGCAACACTTTCACTGCAGAAAGGTGAGGTCAGAGCTACTTCAAATAAGGTACACTAAAAAATTCCTATTTTTTTGCCAGGAATGGAACTCCAGGTAATAATATTACATATCAGCTCATTCAGTTGGTATGTATGTAAGATTGTTTGCTGCCATTAACATCCTCCAAAATGCAAACAGAAATGGCAGTAATTCAACTAACTCCATATCGCACAGTCCGTCTTGAAAAAATTATGACTAACTGGTACTTATTTTATGGAACCCAAAAATTCATGCCTGTGTTCAAAACAACCCAACACCTGTCCCTGTCTCAAGTCAGACAAATCTAGTCCATGTTATCTCATTTTATTTCTTCAAGGTTCATTTAATTTTATCCTCACATCTATGCCATGGTCTTCAAATGCATGTCTTTCCTCAGACTTCCCCTCCATAAAGCTGTATGTTTCTTTTCTCTGCCACACAAGCCACCTTATATGCCTTGAACTGACTTAACCCAAATAATATTTGGCAAGCAGTACAAATAATACAGCCCCTCATAATGAACTTTTCTCCATCCTCCTGTTACCTTTTACCTCTTAGGCCAAAATATCTTCCTCAGCACCCTATTCTCAAACACCCTTAGTTTATGTTCTTGTCTCAGTGTGAAAAACCAAGTTTCATGCTTACAGGAAAAATTACTTTTTTTTTTTAGACAATTCATCCCCATTGTTTTTCCAAATAACCAAAGATGCAGAATAAATCCACTCAAAACTAAACACATTTTTGTGTTTTGACAGGATTTAGTCTGCATCTCTGATCAGGAAAAATTATGGATCTGTATATATTGATATTTATGTCTTAGCAAACAGGAAGACAGAAGATTCTGAATGGAATAGTAACAAGGATTCAGTAAATTTAATCTACTCTTATATCCCTGTGCATCTAATTTATTTGCATCATTCTGAAATGCCTGAACTATGATGCATTTTCAGTGAATTTATTGATTATCTTTAAGCTACGATCTTGCACTGTGTTCTTGTGACAAGACATGAACATCAACAAATTTTACAATTTTCATTCTGTGTCACAAATTAGACCAACGAAATACACACACTATAATGTTTTAATTTTAAAAACTCCTCCTGTTTCGGGTCTCACTGGCCCATCATCAGGCAGTGCAGCTGTAAAAAACAAACACTAGACCATACTATCATCTCCAATATATGAAGCAGTGGTGAGATCATCAATATATGATTTACAGTGGAGGATATGTACGTAATAATTGGAGCAGCCTATATGTTGGAGTATGTTCACACTGTGGGGCCCAAAACATATAATTTTGAATAATTAAAAGATTAAAGTATGTGCACATTGTTGGTCTAATTTGTAACATGAACATTAACTTAGTTTCCTGTGCATTTACATCAACATCATCCTACCCACTACCAACTAATACAGGTTCCATATTTTTCTTTATAGTTTACATACACATGTACAGTACATAATGTACATATACATTTGTGCTTATGAAATTTACATCATCAGCACAGATCACAAGTTGATGTGTCACCACTCAATTTAAAATCGCCCAGTTTTCCTGGACCTTCCTAATGGCACATTCTAAAGCAAACTTGAAAAGCAATGGCAGTAAAGCACCTCTTTGTTTCAGCCTACTATAAATAAGATATGTATCAGATAAATCCTGCCTATCATTTGAAGACATGCACATAGGTGGCAGGAAAATATTAAAATAGATCTTACAGAAATAGGAGGGGAGGGTATGGACATAATTCACACGACCTAAAACACTGACAAGCGCGAGAACCTTGTAAAACAGTAATGGCATTGCCAATTCCATACAATGTTGCAATTTCATGTCTAAATAAGGAACTGTAAACTTCTCAAGAAGGGCTCAGCTCTATGGGGTCAATTAGCTAGTCTGGAAAAATGTGAAATATGGTACATTACCAGGTTTCATTGATGTACACTTATCCTTTAAGATATGTCTTTAATGCAGTCCTGCAGTACTCATATACTGTATGCACACAAACTGGCCTGGAATGGCTCAGAACAATGTCCTGGGGTGGTGGAAAGAATGTACCATAGTCTCCATTAACAACCTGTACACAGGCTGTTCTTCAAAAGTACAGATTGGCTCAGTTGCATACCCATCCTTTCCTTTAATGTGTACGATGGGCTCTTCTTCCATGGGTAAAGCAGAGGGGGCACGATAAGGTTAAGAACGGAGTTACACACCCACTCTCCCTATATATCTTCATGGCGTGCACACAAATAACTTTAACTTCACCATTAATGTAAAATACGATTTACTATAATCCTAGATGTCGAGCTACATGTTCTTGATCAGAGTGGGTCATCAATTGGCCATAATATGGTAAATTCACTTTTCTTAACAAACTATGATTTCCTTCTGTGTAGAAGTCGATGATATGATGGTAAAACTTTTATTGAGATTGATTCTGTCAATACATATTCAGTATTATACTAAGTGATATCTACAAACCAAAATTTTGGTAAAAATATCTAATTGATGAAAGCAGTCTGCTGTTATGAAGGGTAACAACTTCTGGGGTAACATAATTACTCACTCCTCAGCACACCCACCTCCCAAAGTATAGTGTGCCATAAGCCTTGGATGAATACAGCATGAGAGTTATGACCTATCTGCCCAGTATTAAGGATAGTGTGCACAACATACTCAAGTGTTTGCCAACTTTTTGTCAATCTCCATTACGACTTGCGAAAATTGCAAAATACATGAAGTGCCGTTCAATATATTGCGTAATCGTGACGTCCAACACGTTTACTGCGTAATATAATTGAATATGTATGGGGATGGTGCAGTCTTCGCCAGCGAATGTAAAGTGACACTGCATTATTTAGAGGTTATGTTACATAGGTTTCAAGACAGAATTACTGCAGTCACCTGGGCAGCCGGTTAGCAGAATGACTATTTGCTCCTAATCGTAAAATTTAAGCATGGATTCTTATTACAGACAGCGACAGCAGCTCAGTAACGGTTCAACGACAGAGAGTGGATTCCCAGTAGGACTAATCATATTCTTTCGTTACTGTCCACAATGCCTCTCGGCCATAACAAATGGAATTACGTACAGACGGTTTTCACTTTGCGTTAAGATGACCGGAGTGAATCTGAAAATCTATAATGCTGGAGTTATGGCACCAGGTTACCTTCAATTCAATGCGCATATCAACACAGAAATAATCACAGCATCACACGTTTCCTACCACACTTTCGACCACATACTATTTATGAGGACGCATACTAACCATCGCCCGTCCCAGTGGCCGCACGGTCTAAGGCACAGAGGCTTAAGTCTGCGGCCGTTCGCATGCTGAAATTGTGGGTTCAAATCCCACCGGAGGCGCGGATGTTTGTCTGTTGTGAGTGTTGTGGGTTGTCAAGTAGGGATCTCTACGACGAGCTGATCACTCGTTTAGAGGAGCCCTACCGACTGTGGTGCGTCGATGTGTGTGATCTACAAACCTCGTGAATGAAAAGGCCCTGGCCCACTGGGGGCTGTCGCACCAAAAACAAACACTAATAATTATACTAGGCGATCTGTGCTAACAATTTTCGTATGTTGTATCCTTACCTTCAGAATGTAGTGTGTCCCTGGGAACCATGAGTTCCCGTGATGATTTTTTTTCAGCACAGAAGGCAGCTGGTTAAAAAAATGTCTACGTCTAGGCATCAGTCACCAGTAACAGTAAATACAGGCGTTAACACAACTTCGCAAGCATAGGTTTCAAACAGCGCACATGTTACCTGCTTCCGACCGCCGATGATCGAACATGCAAATCTAGTTGGTTTTTCTCCGCATAGATGGCAGCAAAAACTAAACCGCTAAATTTGAAGAGCAGTTATCATGTAGCTCACACACCAGCATCCAGTCAAGGATCATATATATGCCACCTGAATCTACTTGAACACTGTACGTTGATGTCAGATAACAAACAGCTGTTAAATCTTGAGGGCAGTGTGTGTGCAGGAGGTTACACAAAAATTTGGAATGGGGTAATATCGTTTACTGTTGCATGTGCAGTTGTTCGGATGTGTGTATCACATCAATTCGATAGACAGACCGGCAGGAAATGGTAACTGATAGTTGTAAGTTAAATAATGGTCCTGTATAAGCATGTACGAATAGAATGTAATCAATTAGCTCATCATGAGATGAACAGTTAATTGCTTAGATCAAGTTTGATATTTATGTCAAGTTTACTAAAGAGAGAATGACACAGCACACATTTGAAAGGTGAAAAACACAGTATTGTAGTAAATCTCTTATGACTTTGACACAAGAATTATGTGTACACCTTTCTCGCAACACACATCCACTAATACACAGATCAAATGTTTGTAGATAGAACATAGTCACACACACACACACACACACACACACATATATATATATATATCTCATAAATAGTTAATAATTGAAAATAATTAGGAATAAACTTGTCTCTCTTTGAATATCCCAAAACAAATTTGTGTACAGATGTGGTAAAATAAAGTGGCCACGTTTTGACTGGTGCCATAAAAAAATGTTTAAAAAAATAGACCACCTCTCAGTCAAAGTCTAGAAAATAAATACTAACGGAATCATCATTGCTCAAGGTCCCAAATTTTGGAAGCAATATCACAAAAACGTGTATTTGCAGACTATGGAAAAATATTGCAGTATTTTCTCTGTGTTCATGGATTTAAAAATAGATTTACATTAATTAAAACATATTCAATAAGAAGTTTCACCACATATGTGGGCACCAGTAGTGAAGACGTTTGAGGAATGTGAGGTCAAGACTAGCAAATAATGAGATCATGACTCTGCTCATGATTGATGGAAAACAGAAAAGGACTGAGATATAGATGAGAAGAAAATAATAAATTTAATGCTATAAAAATATTTTTTGAGAATGTGAAATTTGTTAAATCTACCGAAGACAAAGTTTAATGGCATACATGTATGATAATGGTACTGAAGAAAACATAAAAGAATTTCTTAACATAATTCAGGGACATTATTACCAGGAAGTAAGTAACAAACCCTGTTGGCTTATAAGTTTGGGAAATATGTAATAGTAATTCAAGGTCTTGTGGTGAGGAAGGAACAGACCACATAGCTAGCACGTGAGGTTACTTTCAATATTTCTTAGACTTATCTTTCAACAGCTGGACTGAAACACAGCTCTCTTGACTGATTAAAAGTTCAACACATAGCAATGGCGGCTTGTGACCTGCAGAATATTGAAAGCATGTTTGGAAATCCAGCATGTCAGGAGCAATAAAATCTCAATTTATTCATATGGATAGCATTCCTTCTCTGATGAACAGTATGTTTGAGGAGTATGACACCAAATTACAAAAACTGGGTTCAGTAGTAAAAACCTTTCAGTTTATTTAATGACTTGTAAGCTACACATACATTTTCACTGGTTATGCAAATATGCATTATTAAAAAGTGACACAATTTATTGAATTCAGTTGCATAAGTTTTACTAACAAAAATTAAATCTGAAATGACAACTTTTAACTTCTTCTAAAAAAATTATACTGTATTATGCCCTTGACCTGGTAAACATCTCCCTATTCATTTTTTTTTAAGGTCTGATTCTTAGGTTATTAAATTATGCTGTTCCACCTGTGGAATAAAATGGGAAGATAGCCATGAATGATAAATTGTTAAGAATCTGGGGAGATGTGGTTGTGGTATACAGCATTCAACTGGCGACTGAGGAAAAATACAAAAACTGTGAGTTACAGTGGCCAGTAATATGGCCAAGATTTCAACCCAATATATATTCAAAGTAAAAGCTGACAGCATTACCACTACATCCACCTGCTTCATGTGTCTGACAGAACACAAATCAAATGATTTTTTTCACCTCAGTCGTGTATACTGCTGATAGATAGCAACAGGCAGAGTAGAGTTTGAAGCAGAATGTGAAAGGCAACAACATAATGGACTAGCTCAAAAAACATATGAGACATGCCTCACAAATGCCACCAAAATAAAAAAAAAAAAAAAAAATAAGGTGGAGCCCACCTTTACGTTCGTGAAAATGATTTTAACCGCAATAGTACGCACAATAACAAAAATAAAAAAAAAATATTATATAACAAATATCTTA
>Ga0123355_10011533_pt1 | contig 13629 bp, 7 predicted proteins | sample TergutEmb28metaG_3_FD_89872 | JGI IMG/M metagenome (GOLD analysis project Ga0123355, IMG submission 89872) | Embiratermes neotenicus P1 segment gut microbial communities from Petit-Saut dam, French Guiana - Emb289 P1 | ecosystem: Host-associated > Arthropoda: Insects > Digestive system > Gut ...
AAATTGGTACAACACATCGGGATGAACAATTACAAATTAAAAAATTTCGTTGCAATATCCTCATTAGTGGTAAAATTATTAACCTTTAGGCACCATGCAACCTATATATAGGACAAGCGTACTGTTACTCCCCAGAGTGGACTTCTTATATATTTAGCCAACAAATATATTATTTAATTATTCTTTTAGATGTTCACTATCTTCGTTTTTATTCCTCCACGAAATGTCGTGTATTTCCTAATGTTACCCTTCTTGGTTCATAAAATATTCACATTGTACAGTACATAAACGGTGTGCTAAACTGTAAATGTCCGGCTCCATGGCCAAAGGGTAAAAGGAATTGCGGGTTCGGCAGCGAGTGGGACACACTGTATATTCAGAGCCTTCAGGTCTCGCTAAGCTGTGAACATACTATAGTACTTCAGTTATTGTACTGCACAAGAGCTCTATAAATGTACGGAAGAAAATGAAGAAGAAAAAAGCATGACATCATAAGCGTATTACTGTTAGTCTACTGGAACTTCTGAAGGTCTGACACGCACCTGCACGTTGTTCCCGCATGTGGGGAAAGACTGGAAAGTCAGCGAACAGGAACCGCATTGTATTTATAGAATTATCGAAACGAATGATGCAGTTTTGTGAATAAGGCTTTATACGTGCACCTTTCCCAAATTCATGCATGGCAGTGAAATGCGATACGGCAAACGTTTGAGGCATAATTCAAAACGTTAGCGTGAGCGTGTGTTTGTGAATGCAACGAATGCATGAAATTCGATAAATTCTGCAGCGACGTAATTAGGACATCTGAAACTACATAACCGAATGCAGACAAACCGCAACCACGAAATTACATGTGCGGACTGGCACACAGAGATATGCGCTGACTTACCTGAAGATCGTATCGTATGTGTACAGAACATTGCATTTAAAAATTAGAGACGAAGAATTTAGAAGGAACCTGTTGTGGGTTTTTTTAAGGTGCAGGATTTGTCAAAAGTCCCCGTGTAACTCTGCAAGACGGATGCTGTACTGGGCTGAAGCTGGAAAGTACTATTAAAAAACTCTTCAGGTGGCATACGTGACCACTGCCATATGCCCGTGAGTGTCATTTCCATCACTTCACGTACTCTAACTTCGAATCCATCGTACATCATACTTCCGACGAGTGCCAGGGGCTTTGGGCTCACCCTGTATTATTCCGGAAATGGAATGGAAAGGCACAACCGTTTTTTAATTTAATACATGTCACATTTGGGAAAATAAAATAAATACACGTGACGACATTAAATATATGACAGTCCTAAGCACAATTATGGATAATTGAATTGCTAAGGAAAGTTTCGAAGCGATTCAAAGATTACAGCTCTCATGTTGTCCGGGTAGCAAGCGTATTTCTGGAAGAACTTCCAGGAATTTAATTCAGATGGCGGCAGAAACGAAAGACTACAGCAATTTGTTGGAAAATAACCCTGAAGTCTTGAACTTGGGAAGAACGGCAACGAGCGTCTGTGTAGATAATTACAATTGGTCTTAGACAAGAAGTTCACAATAGGAAACAGAAACTGGACTCACGTAGCTGACTACGGGATCTGTGCCATTCAATGTCAGCAGATTTCAGAGCACTGTCCTTGTTACCAGCCAGTTAGTTAGGCTTACAAAAGCCGTATCATGAAAAATCGTTAAGACAATTACCGTACTTGTACTTTGTTCCGCCACGGGCGCCAAAGGAAGACGCAGCTACTCGGTACGCCAGTACTACGCGCGTGTCGGATATTACAATAAAACCACCACTGAAATAAGATAATTTCTTTTATATTGACTTTATTGATATTTAAGCCGGTGACGGTCGGGATAATGCAGACGGCAGAGCGACTCGCTACGAACTTGACGGTTCGAGGATCGAGTCCCGGTGGGGGTGAGATTTTCCGCACCCGTCCAGGCCGATCCAGCTTTATGTAAAACGCGTACCGAGTCTTTGCCGAGGGTAAAGCAGCCGGGGTTGTGGCGTTGACCACTCACTCCTTTCTCCGTTTTAGCGCCGAGGTTGCAAATGGGTTTGAGCTGCACCTCCACCCCCACCCCTCCGTGCCTGCACAGGCACGTCATGGTGTAACCTTTACATTTTACGTTTTAAATCGAGGACGCTGAGAGCCGATAAAGTGAATTCTGTAAAGCGATACACACGTTCTTAAGCCACAATTTAAAACTGTCTAGTATGCTTCGTAAGCGAATGTGACCTCCGTGCTAATTTTTCAATTTATAACCCCAAATTAAAATTTTCTTAAATTTCTCGGAGTTCCTCCTTACATGCTATCAATCTCCAAGTCATCCATTTCTATGCCCGATGTCCGTCATTTATGTCTCTTTTTCAAACAGCTATAAATAGAAACACACACACACACACAAATACATACACACAACACGCACACACAACACACGTACACACACACAACACACACAACACGCACACACGCAACACACACACACATAAAAGAATCACACACCACACACACACACACAAAAGACACACACACACAAAACACATACACACACATTCTTTAAGAAATGATCACCACGCGACCCGCAGACCGCGTGTGGCTGACATTTCTTTTTTTAACTCTTAAAATGGATATTCTATTTCAGTTGGGTAAATATTGTTCAATATGAGGCATATGACATTTCCATTTTCAAACAGCTGTACAGTCCAGAAGCGGTCAGTGTTTCTTGGTCATTCGTTACGAGAGAGGAAGGCGGGGGGCACGCAGCGTACAGGACAACAGAACGCTAAGGCTAAAATATTGGGAAAGGCTATAGAATTATTACACGGATTATTTTACTAGAATATCATACAGACTTTAGAAGAGAAGACGAAAATAGCGACTGCATTTTTGCTATTCAACAAGGAACAAAGGATAGGAAACGTAGGTCGAGGGTTTTGTAAGGATGTTGTGTCGAGGAGAAAAATTGCATCTAAGATGGAGTAAGTAAGAGGAAAAAGACGACAGCTGCATAACGAGGAGCTCCATAAATCATAGTTTTATCAAATATTATTAGGATGATTAAATGAAGGAGAACAGAATGGATGGGGCATGTAGCACAGTTTGTGGTGACAAAATACAGAATTTCAGCCGAAAATCTTTAAGTTAAGATATGATTTGGCGGATATAAGCGTAGATGGGAGGATATTAAAGTCGAATTTAAAAATAGGAAACAGTGACGTGGAATGGATTCAGCTGGTTCTGGATATGGACCAGTGGCGTTCTGTAAATATGATACTGGATAAGCGGCATTTCATAAGAGGGGCATAAATTCCTTATTTGTTAATCAAGCGAAATAGTTGAGTATTAAGAAGGACTCATCCCTGGGTTTAGCAAACACAACTTACAAGTCTCACCTTAAAATAACAGAAAGTAAGCCTCTATTATCTTTGTATTTCCCAGACACCTAAACATCGTTACGTTTTCAAACTATTTTTAGTGATTATTATATTACGCCTTTACATCTACATGCACTGAATTTCGGATAAGTAACTGCCACGTGAGGTTTCTATTACGTCCATTTATACAATGTCTTTACTGGCTTTTCATAATTCGTAAACGACGTCTGTATTCTGTCCTATTAATTTGTTCAACACGTCTTACATTCTTCTTCTTCTTCTCCTTCTTCTTCTCCTTCTCGCCTTCTCCTCCTTCTTCCTCTTCTCCTCCTCCTTCTTCTTCTTCTTCTTCTTCTTCTTCTTCTTCTTCATCCTTCAGTCGTTTGATTGGTTGGCAGCTTTCCATCTGGAATTGTTGCAAGCCATTCTCTTCATTGCCGTATAACTGTTAGTTCCTGTGTTTCTGGCGACTTGCTTTAAGTATTGTAGTCGAGCTCTTCCCTCGGCCTTTTTTCCGGATATTGCTCCTTCAAGGATGCCTACTACAAACTCTTTATTCCTAACTGTATGCCCTATCCATGAGTGGCGTCTATTTTTTTAAATTTTTAAAAGTAATCTTTCTTCTTTTGCCTTACATTAACACCACAAAACTCGTCAGGTCTGTGGATCTCACATAAGTGCATAATAATAATAATAATAATAATAATAATAATAAAACTATAAGACGAATAAACATCCGTATTGGGCACTGCACACATCCTTCGGAAAGTAATAATGTAAAAGTACAATAGATTCAACACTGGACCTAACGATATAAGCACCATGAATAGTAACAGCAGAATAGCTGCAACACTGTATTCTCTAGGGACATAGTTTGTCTCGGGAATATAAGTATAAATACCCTGCATAAAGAAGATGATAATGACGATAATAATAACAATAATAATAATAATATCTGAAATATGAGCGGTGTGGTTAGATAAATGTGGGTATCACCTTGTAGGAGAATTTTGTTGTCTCCATCTTTATGGTAAGCAATATTCCTCTTTTACACGGTAATATTGGTAGCTACCCACCGAAAAACATGATGTCACATTACAGAAAACAGTAATTATCATAAAAGTCACCAAAAAAACTAGTGTGTTAGCCAAACCAGACTAAGCAAACATTGGATCTGAATCCACAGCCTAACGATTACGGACAGAAGGCGAGTGGTGGATGTGTTCACAAGGAATACATAACTACCCTCAGGCGAAGGGTAAACAGAAAATCAGCGTCAGCTTAAAGTTGTACAGTAGATAGCCTGGGGCACTTATGTGGTCAGGCAGACGGTACTAAGACAGGAGACCTTAACTAAAACAAGAAACTAAGCAACTACAGCACTGTGTATTCGGACATGAAGGTTAAACACAGCTAAAATAAAAGCCTTATTCTGAACGGCTTCCGCGCTTTCCACGTCATCAAATTCGAATTCTTTATATCAATTTTAATATTATAACCTCATAACCGTTTGAGTCATCTAAGAGATCACTTTAACCGACAAATTGTATAAAATTTTTTCCCTCTGCCCTACTTACACCTTAACTTCACCGTCCTAATGTAACATTTGATTTAAATGCCACCAGATATTTAAATTAATAATTACTTTTGCGTTGTTAAGAGTTAATATTTATACAAGCATTTTGCTTTAAAATACTTTAAATGTGTCTTTTACAAAATTCCAGATTATATTTCACGGCGATTTGAATATTTTAAATTTTAAATTAACCCTTATCCTGCTAACGTCCAGAATATGGTGAGCTCCTAATAATGCCAAGAAATGGCAGGTGGGATTGAATTCGGCGTTTAAAGGGTTAACGGTAATAATTCTAGCTTCGTTTAATTCGTAAATGATACTTTCCTACAATACGTTTGTCTACAGTCATAATTTCTTTATAACTGTTCTCAGTTTTATCATGGAACTGAGACGGCAGACTCGATTTCTGTTCATCCAGCAATTTTTGTGTCATGCCTCGGCGGCGAATGTCAGACTGACTCAAAGGAATAGAAGAAAACACTGTATCAAAAATTAACAAAGAAAGGCTTTGAAGGGGTTCAGCAGGTCAGTCAATAGAATTCTCAGATGTTAACATGCTAATGGTCGTCATTTTGAAAATACAAGATCATTTAAAAGTACAACTCACTCATCTCTATGGTGCGTGACTTGTGGGTCATTATGTGTAGCAGTTCTGATGTACAGTCACTGTAGTTAGAAGTGTGAAATTCACTGCAGAACCACAATGTGTCTACTAATTTTGAATAGAAACGTTTCTTCAGCTATGAAAATTGCAGCGGAGCAAAACATTGATATGTCAACAAATTTTCATACAGGGTCTGCTTAATACATAAGCTATAGAAAATCACCATCCGTCACAAGTTACGCCTCCATAGACCCGTTTCGGTCTCGTCTAGTGGTTCCTTCAAAAGTCTTCCGAGTCGTATGTATGGTCTGTGATTCAGAATTATTTTTGGCATCCTGTTGTACATTCTTGATACATGTCGTAGCCAATTTGATTTGTGTCTTCTTAGTTTCTTCTCAAATGGTCCTACTTTCAACTCTCCCAAAATTCTTCGTTCCTTTTGTGGTCAAATATGGTGTACCCGACTGTTCTGAAAATTTCATCTCGAATGAAGCAATCTTTTTTTATCCTTTTTTCTAAGGGTCCAAATTCCGTTTCCATATAAGTAATGGGGACAGCCAGTGGATTACATAGTTTACTGTTTGAAAATTTCTGCACTAAAGTTAACTGAAAAGTATTGTTTAGAATTCCCAATATTTGAGAACATTTTGCCAGTTTTTGTTGAATATATTTTTCATAAACAATAATGCGCAGAAACTAAGTAGACAATGTCTAATGACTTCCGATACCCACTATATGTAAATGGATGCCAATATAATGCAAATAATAGGTACATATTCTTCTATGCACATGTTGCTTTTCATCATGCGATAACATTCATAAACCTGACAATAAAAAGCTTACTTCAACTAGCCAAGAAACTCGGAAAGATACACAGCACTTCTTCATTCAATACTGACATGTCTTACTACATAAAATCAAGATTTCGCTAGGGCATCTAAACGAAAATTGACATTAATTTATGACACCATAACTGCAAGGAAAATTCATATTTCGTAAGGATATTTAAAACATAAGCCGATTTCAATATTACAGTGCTGAATCTAGCATGTTAGCATAGAGATAATGTTCCTAATTTGTCGTAAAGCACCCATTGTGAGTCTCGCTCGGGTTGATGACAATCATAATTGAGAACTTCTATTCATTGATTCCACGTGAATGCAGGGATAATGCCTTGAAACAGACCAAAACTGCCAAATTACAGACGCTGACATATTCATTATTCACGATCATCTTCCCTCACAATGGGACCCTACAATTATCTCTGCAGGTCAAACAGCGTCGTTAAACACACGTAACAATTAATCATTCGGTGTAACACAGAGGGAACTTTATAGACCTAAACTCTTGAAATGCCAGGCAAATTTCATGATGGGGACTATGGGATTATGAAATAACAGCCACATTTCGTAGGTGCAAAGAAAAAAGTAAAAACTGAAATATAAATGAATGACAAAAAATGTTCATAAAGAAAGGATGTGTGTTTTAACCCACTGACGTATTTTGACACCTGTGTGACTCTGCACCTTTGTCATCACATTTTTAACGACTAGGGTGTACTAACGGACGAACATCAAAATATTTTATGTTTATTGGACCGTGCATCATTGTGATAGTTGAATAAAAGACCAACTTGATGCCACTTGTTATTTTATTTCACTTCTTATGTGCTCAACATGTTTCGGACATGAATATATCCATCATCAGGAGCTTGCGACTATTCTGTTGAATTGCCATATTGTTCGTATTGTTCTTGGTTCGATGTGTGTTGGAGTTTCGGTGTGGTTCGGTTGGAATGGTATCCGTGTTGCAGGCTGCTTCAGCCTGCAACATGTAATTCAACAGAATAGTCGCAAACTCCTGATGATGGATATATTAATGTCCGAAACATATTGAGCACATAAGAAGTGAAATAAAATAGAAAGTGACATCAAGTTGGTCTTTTATTCTTCAACTATCGAAATATTTATTATACAATAAATATATTAAACATGTAGGGCATACTTTAACCGGAAGTAAATACTGACAGAACTAAGTACATGGTCATGTCTCGAGATCAGAATGCAGGAAGAAGTCACAATATAAAAATTGATAATAGTTCCTTTGAAAGGGCGGAACAGTTCAAATATTTCGGAACAACTTTAACATATCAAAATTCTATTCAGGAAGAAATTAAGAGCAGATTCAAGTCAGGGAATGCTTGCCATCATTCGGTGCAAAATCTTTTGTCTTCCAGTTTGCTACGCAAATATTTAAAGATTAAGATATACAGAACTATAATTTTGCCTGTTGTTTTGTATGGGTGTGAAAGTTGGTCGTTTACATTTAGGGAGGAACGTAGGCTGAGGGTGTTTGAGAATAGGGTGCTGAGGAGAATATTTGGGCCTAAGAGGGACGAGGTAACATTGGAGTGGAGAAAACTATATGAGGAGCTTAATGATCTGTACTCATCGCCCATCATTAATCGGGTGATAAAATCGAGAAAAATGAGATGGGCGGGGGATGTAGAGCGTATGGGGGAGAGAAGAGGAGTAAACAGGGTTTTGGTGGGGAAACCTGAGGGAAAGACACAACTTGGAAGATCCAGGAGTACATGGGGGGAAAACATTAAGATGAATCTTCAGGAAGTGGGATATGGGCTATGGACTGGATCGAGCTGGCTCAGGATAGGGACCCCAAAGGGATCCCATTTGAACCAGAGATACATTAAAATAAAAAGCAGAAACCACAAAAAAATCTGTCAGCCATGACAATCTGAAGATGGGAGTGGAGAAATCGTCCATTAATATTAATTAAAACAATATAACATTTGCATAATGAATCAGTTACTGTCACATACCTTTACAGAAAAAAGTGTCACACACAAGATTAATTTTAGTGAATTAAAATGTAAATAAACACTGTACAAATGATGGTGCAGTGCCGCATATGTCCACTGTCTATGTTGTCCAAACTGTGCTGGATTCGTGCGTAGCAGAATGAAGAACGTATAGATATGAGGAGGAAGAAGTAATTTCTTATCAACAAAAACAACATGTTCGTAATCAAAATTTTAACGTGGATTTCTTAATATATATTTTTACAGGAATCTCCGTCCTTTAACTTTGACTTATCACTTACATAATGCTATGATAAACCTCTATAAACATTTTATATTTATTTTCCGTCATACACAACTCAATGTTGCAAAGTAAGAATTATGCAATTAACACCAAAGCTACATGTTTCGACCCCATGGAGTCATCTTCAGGCTTATAAAATATGTGTCGTACAAGGTACGTTTGTAAATGCTACCTACGTAGCATTTACAAACGTACCTTGTACGACATATATTTCATAAGCCTGAAGATGACCCCATGAGGTCGAAACATGTAGCTTTGGTGTTGCTTTGGTGTTAATTGCATAATTCTTACTTCGCAACATTGAGTTGTGTATGACGAAAAATAAATATAAATTGTGTTCTTGCACAACGGGATGGATAACCCTCAATCTCTATAAACATGTAATAATAGAACAATTTTCGTAGGTGCAGTGTATACACAAAAACTTCAAATTACGAACCTTGGCCAACATTAATCGAACATTTTACACCTTGCATTTGCACTGCCGAATATCTTTTATTACATCAGTACATAACTTCTGTAGACTTCTCCCCAACATTCTATGACTCATTCAAATGAGGTTTTTTTTTTTAATAACCGAAACTTGGTCTAGTTTGACGTTCAGGTGACCGTCCATCGTGACAAATTCTTAAAATAAGACAAACTACACGAACTAATTTCTCAAATTTATTTTTTGGAACAAAACTCTACATGTTTCGGATTGTTCCTCTGCCCATCATCAGGAGTTTTTCACTGTACCCTCAGCAACGGTATGTGTTATACAGGTTTGCTGACAGCTTGCGAGCAGGATTAGGAAGTCCGTCCTGATGCTGCTCGCAAGCTGTCAGCAAACCTGTATAACACATACCGTTGCTGTGTGTACAGTGACAAACTCCTGATGATGGACAGAGGAACTGTCCGAAACATGTAGAGTTATAATCCAAAAAATAAATTTGAGAAATTAGCGCATCTAGTTGGTTTTATTATAGGAATGTTGCAGTTTATAATGTAATAAAGGCCATTAGGAACTTTCCCTACATATAACGTATTTTGTCGTTGCATTTATGAAATGCTGTCACTACACAGACGCTGTAAGAGTCAAGTGATGTGACTCAAGATGACAGATTCGGTTGACAAGCAAATACAAATAAATTGTAAGAACTAGTTTGAGCAGGGTGCATGAGGCAGACCACATCTGAACATTATAAATCACCACATCGGTTTAAGCAAATATTAGAGCAGTAATTACTGGGAACAGTCTCGATTTGAACTCTTCATACTCTCAGATTTAAACGGCACGTGTGGATGAAGAAATACACTCACTGAAACACAAACCAAAATAGATTAAATAAGCCAAGTGCTTGATGGTAGTGTTGGTAAAAAATAATAAACATAGAAACCGAATAGGCCTGCGTAATGCGTACTGTTTAACATCCAACACGGTGTGTCGAAACAGTACTGCAAATCAGGGAACAGTGAAAACAAACAAAAATAACGTCACTGAACAATAGCTAATTCTGGACCTGTGCTGACCATGGTAGAACAAAGTGATCCAAATTAAACGCTATTAAACCTCTTAGCAAGAGAGTGATTCGTTGTAACGATCAGCAGGCTGGTATTGCCAAAAATATGTCTCCATTTCGCAACACAAGTTGTCTGATCATTTGCGTCATAGACTCCCACTGATACACGAATGTTGCAGATCTGAACACAAGAAGATGGCGATTGGGCACAATAAGAATTTACTTCCTAGCAGATAATAACTGATACACTGACGTATAAAACGTTGTTGGGCGATAGATCGACATTAAACCCAAATGAATTCTTTGAAAGAATTACAGAAAAATGAAGGCAAAAGGGAGAGGTTCGTCACTCTTGCTTCATACTAAAAGTAATTACATGAATTCCATAATTCGATATTGGGTGTCCACAATTAAAATTTATGGGCGAATTTCATTTAGTTCCTTATAATAAAACCAACTAGATGCACTAATCTCTCAAATTTACTTTTGGAATAAAATTCTACATGTTTCGGGCAGTTCCTCTGTCCATCATCAAGAGTTTTTCACTGTACACACAGCAATGGTATATGTCATACAGGTTTGTTGACAGCTACAGGTTTGCTGACAGCAAACTGATATGACATATACCTACTGCTGTGTGTACAGTGCTAGACTCCTGATGATGGACAGAGGAACTGTCCGAAACACGTAGAGTTTTATTCCAAAATTAAATTTGAGAAATTAGTGCATATAATTGGTTTTATTATAAGAATTTATGAAGATGCACGGTCACCTGAACGTCAAATTCATTCACTTTACATCGACTGAATATAATAGTTACTTTATACGAAGCGCAAACAAAACGATCATCAAATTAGGGAGGACAGTTCATGGTACAAAACGTATGAGGTCAAACAGAGCTGTTGGCAACTTCTATATGAAGTACCTTTCATTAAGATGTACTCTCAACAAATACAGATGAAGGAAGGTCTAGACTCTCGAGTATTTCGCTCCAAATCATTCTTTCAGCTCTGTAACGACATATCCGTAGCTTAAGAGAATGAATAGCGAGGAAGTGAAAAGTGACTGAAATGATAAATATCGCGTTTGGAGAAAGCTATGAATGTGTCAAAAACCACGAATATAGAGACAGAAAGTATCCCAGGCGTAGTGTGAACAGTGTATTGGTGAAACAGGATTCTAAAATAAGAAAACGTAACGCTAATGGGCTGCTAATTAAAACAAAATTGAAAATTAATAAGCTTGGCGCATATGCAAAGCAGACGGAAGAATTTAGAGAATATCAAATATTGCTTCGCTTCTCGTTTTTCTTCTACTGTCGGCTGCTCTTGCAAGCAGTTATTTGGTGACATGACTTACATAAAACACAGAAGAAACGAGAACGGCGAGTGCAATTTTCTTTTACTGTAGAAGTGGGAAGATATTTTGAAAAATAAGGTGGAAGCAGCAAAATATTATCGTATCACTAACCTATGCACAATTTCAGGCATCTACAGGTCTGAACCGTTCTGACGCCTATGTTTTGAAAAAGAGTTTATAATAAAACAGGCGTGACTGCGCTACGAATTTGGCTGTACCAGCGTCAAAAAAAAAGCGTCACTTTGATATAAATTTGGTCCCTGCAATAAAATATATTTCATTTCTACCCAGATTTGTCAAGTTGTCTACCATACGGAAAGGCTGTTGAATTGGTAAATGACATATCGACGCTGAAACAATTAGGCACCTCTAGATGATCTCACATTTATACTAACTATTTAATGTACAACACAACGCTAATAGCTACTAACGCTAAGCCAAGTAAACGGCTTTTGGCCAAGCTCCCAAACACCAGCTTCCAGCAATAAAACACAAAGACTAAATGTAAGAATTCGCCACATAATAGTCTCCTTTAAAGCCTAGAAGCCCGGTTTAACAGTAAAATAGATTCTTCCCTCACAGCACACATTTATGTGTTTCGTATCTTGATACAAACACAGAGATTACTTCCACATAAATCAACCACCTACTGGTTTTTATAATAGAAACACTCCATACCCTTTGTGAGATACAAACTGAATAGTTATACACAACGTCCGTTCATTTTAGTCTTCAAAGGATTTAGAGCCACGTAGTAGCAAATACAGGTGGAAGAGAGGTAAGGTAGGCAGAGAAATTCTTCAATGCAAATCAACGAAATGGAGAAAGCGCTAAATCAATACAACAGGACGAATACCACGGGGTACAATGAGACAAAGCACACACGTTCCACAAAGAGAGAACAGCGTCCGCGGAATGTACAGGAATCAGTACAGAACAGAATAACAGATAAAGTCATCAAGCAGCAGGCGCCGGATGTTAAGCACAACAAGCCTTACACGCGTTGGGGATAGCACGTATTAACAACGGTGAATAAGCTCTCGAACACCTGGGTTTGCTCGCCTCATTATGGCAAATGAAAATGGGGTTTCTTATGGTTTCGTATTTGTATTGTTTAACACGCGGAAAATATTCCGCACAGGAATTTTAAAAGACCCTTCAAAAAACCGTGCGTGAAGATACGTATATACCTATTTATTCCAGCACGAAATGATACCAACATCTCATTATACAGGCAGAGGTAGAGCTAACCACATTCCTTGGACTCTCCACAGGTGAAATAATCAAGCCCACTACGAGCGGATTTTAGACTCATCTAAGTGTGTGTATGATCGGAATTTTAGCCTGGTATAAATGATAGTAGGAGTGGAATTTTAACCTCGTACAAACGTGTGTACGAGTGAAATTCTAGCCACGTCTACATATATGGACGAGTGGAAATCTATTCACGTCTCAATATACGTACGAATGGAATTCCAGCCTCGTCTAAATGTAAATACGAGTGGAATTTTAGCGTCGTCTCTATGTACGTATAAGTGGAATTCTAGCCTCAACTAAATATAAGTAAGAAAGGAATTTTAGCCTCGTCTAAATGTAAGAAAGAGTGGAAATTTAGGGTCGTCTCTACGTACGTATGAGTGGAAATCTAGCCTCGTCTAAATGTACGTAGGAACGGAATTTTAGCCTCGTCTACATGTATGTACGAGTGGAATTTTAGCCTTGTTCAAATGTACGTAGAAACGGAATTTTAGCTTCGTCTAAATGTACGCAAGAATGGAATTTTAGACTCGTCTAAATGTACGTAAGAATGGAATTGTAGCCTCGTCTAAAAGTAGGTACGAGTGGAATTTTAGCCTCGTCTAAATGTACATACAAGTAGCACTTTAGCCTCGTCTAAACGTACGTACGAATGGAATTTTAGAATCGTCTAAATGTACGTACGAATGGAATTTTAGCCTCGTCTAAACGTACGTACGAGTGGAATTTTAGACTCGTCTAAATGTACGTACGAATGGAATTTTAGCCTCGTCTAAATGTACATAAGAGTGGTATTTTAGCCTCGTCTAAATATACATAAAAGTGACATTTAG
>Ga0123355_10011534_pt1 | contig 13629 bp, 16 predicted proteins | sample TergutEmb28metaG_3_FD_89872 | JGI IMG/M metagenome (GOLD analysis project Ga0123355, IMG submission 89872) | Embiratermes neotenicus P1 segment gut microbial communities from Petit-Saut dam, French Guiana - Emb289 P1 | ecosystem: Host-associated > Arthropoda: Insects > Digestive system > Gut ...
ACCGTCACGGCGGTGACGCGGCCGCGCCGCGCCCCCGCCCAGGCTCCGGTCAGGAGCATGAGCGCCATGCTGTCGGCACCGCCGGACACCGCCACGGCGACGGCAGGCGCCGGCTCGAAGGGCCCCAGCGCATCCATCAAAGCGGCGAACTCCGCCGCGGCGACGGGGCCGGAAAGCGGGTCCGCGGTCACGGCATCAGCGGCACTGCGCCTTGCGCTTTTCGACCGCCTCTCTGGCCTTCAGATTGGCGGCCGCGATGGGGAACTCGCGGTCGAGCTGCAAGAAGGAGCGGCAGGCATCGGCGGGGCGGCCGAGCATCAGCAATGCGCTGCCCAGCTTCAGGAGGGCGTCGGGAGCCTTGGGGCCTTTGGGAAAGCGCTGATAATCCTCGGCGAAAGCCGCCGCGGCCGCAGGATAGTTGCGCTCCACGAAATAGGTCTCGCCGAGCCAGTACTGCGCGTTGCCCAGAAGGCGGTTGTTGGGATAGCGCCGCACGAAATCCCGCAGCGCGTGCTCGGCCGCCGGGTAGTTGGCGTCGCGCAAGAGGCCGAAAGCGCGGTCGTACTGCTGCTGCGGCGACCCGCTCGGCAGTGTTCCGGGGTCATTCATGGCCGTCTCGTCGTCATCCCCCCGGGGTGGCGGCGGTGCCGCCGCCATCGGCGGCCCCCCGGATGGCGCCTCGTTCATGTCGGACCCCCTCTCCTCGTCGGCGGGCGGCGCCGACATCGACCGGTCCGCCTGCGGCGGGATCAGCGGCCGCGGCTCGTTCATGGCGCGGTTCGGGCGCATCGCGCCGCCGCTGCCTTGGCCTGCCTCGCCCTGCAGCCGCATATCCACGTCGCTCGAGAGCCTGTCCATGCGCGAGCGCAGCGTTTCGACCTGGTGCTGCAATTCCTCGATGCGGCCGGTCATGTCCCGCAGCTGGTCGCTGAGCTGCTCGAAGCGCATTTCATCGCTGGCGGCGCCGGGCCGCGAGACATCATTCTCCTGATCCTGGTCCTGCTGGGCGAGAGCGACGGGCGCGCCGAGCGCCAGCGCAATCCCGAGGGCGATAAAAGGCAGTTTTTTCATCGGACCTGTCCACGATTGAGTAATAGCGAGCGCGGCCTCAAACGGCGCCATTGCCGAAAGGCATTGTGAGTGAGCAATTGGGGCGAAGCAACGGATTACGGCGTGGAATTGATCACGTCTTGGGTCCGCGTCGCGGACCCGCCGCCCCATTTTTGACCGCGCCGGTGCCGCGAGGAGCTCCCCTTTGGAGGGGCGACAAAGGGCGCGGGCCGCAGGATCCGCTCAGTTGATAATGGTAATCGCGACGCGATTCTGGGCCCAGGCCTGCTCGTTGTCGCCGACCACGACCGGTCGCTCCTTGCCGTAGGAGATCACGGCGATGCGGTTGTCGGCAACGCCGAAGCTGACCAGCATCCGCTTCACCGCCGCGGCACGGCGGTTTCCCAAGGCGAGGTTGTATTCGCGCGTGCCCCGGTCGTCGGCGTGGCCCTCGATGGTCACGGTCACGTTCTCGTAGCGCTTCAGCCAATCGGCCTGCCGCTGCAGCGTTGTCTGACCCTCGCCGGAAATGTCGCTGTGATTGAACGCAAAGAAAACGCGGTCACCCACATTCTGCATAAAATCCTCGCGCGAGCCGGGTGATGCGGGTCCGCGCAGCCGGGTCGAGGATGTCGGGCCGAGGGGCGCCGGTGTGCCGGCGCCGCCGGTGCCGGTCGTCGGCGCCGGATGCTGGGCGCAGGCCGCCACGAGCAGCAACGCCGCGAACAGGCCTAGGGGACGCGGATTCATCAATCTCAACTCCTCGGGGATGCGGCTTGTTTGCTCATGATGGAAACGGCGGCCATGCCCCGCACCGTTCGGGGGGCTTGTCGGTTCGTCTTTGGCGAGGTGCGAAGATGGCGCCGGACTATAGGAGGGGGGGTCTATGGAATCAAGGGGGACCAGGCCGGATCCGACGCATCATGCGGTGTCGGCACCTCCCGTTCGTTGTAGCCCGTGAGGTCGATGCTCCAGAGCCGGTTCTGGCCGCCTTGTCCCGACGAATCGGCGGGCGTGCCCTTGTAGTACATCAGGACCCGGCCGTTGGGCGCCCAGGTCGGTCCTTCGACCAGGAAGGCGTTGGTCAGGAGCCGTTCGCCCGATCCGTCGGGGCGCATCACGCCGATATAGAACTGGCCGCCGTCGATCTTGGTGAAGGCGATGAGGTCGCCGCGCGGCGACCAGACCGGGGTGCCGTATTGGCCCTTGCCGAAGGTGATGCGGTGGATGCCGGTGCCGTCGGAATTCATGACGTAGATCTGCTGGCTGCCGCCGCGGTCGGAATTGAACACGACCTGGGCGCCGTCGGGCGAATAGCAGGGCGAGGTATCGATGGCGCTAGTATCGGTGAGCCTGACGGCCCGGCGCGTTCGCAGATCGAGCGTGTAGATGTTGCTGGCACCGTTGACCGCGAGGCTCATGATCACCTTGTTGCCGTCGGGCGAGAAGCGCGGCGCGAAGGTCATGCCGGGAAAGTCGCCGAGCACCTCCTGCTGACCGGTGTCGATGTTGAGGAGCGACACGCGCGGCTGCTTCCCGGCAAAGGAAAGGTAGGTGATCTCCTGCGATGTCGGCGAAAAGCGCGGTGTCAGCACGAGCGCCTGGCCGTCGGAGAGGTAGCGGTTGTTGGCGCTGTCCTGATCCATGATGGCGAGGCGCTTGATGCGATGCTGGAGCGGACCGCTTTCCGCGATATAGACGATGCGCGTGTCGAAATAGCCGTCCTCGCCGGTAATGCGCTTATAGATCGCGTCGGCGACGATGTGGGCGATCCGCCGCCAATTCTGTCGGGCGGCGGTGTAGCGCAGCCCGGCGAGCTGCTGCTCGGCGAAGATATCCCAGAGCCGGAACTCGACGGCGAGACGGCCATCCGGTTGCACCGCGACGTTCCCGGTGACCAGCGCGTGCGCGTTGAGAACGCGCCAACTGGCATAATTGGGCGGCGTGCGGGTGGCGGCGTCCTTGTCGACGAAGGCGCGCGGATCGAGCGGCTTGAACAGGCCCGACCGTTCGAGATCGGCCGACAGCACCTGGGTGATATCGCGTCCCAACGGCGCGCCTTCATCGCTGCCGGCGAAATCCGGAATCGCGATCGGCATGGGTTCGACGCGGCCCTGGGTGAGATCGAGATGGAGCTCGGCGCGCGCCGCTGGCGCGGCGAGCACAATTCCAAGCGCGAAGCAGGCGGCGAAGGGGGCGGCGGCGAAACGAATCATCCGGCGATATCCTTGGGATCGAAAGTGATGGTGAAGGTTTGCCATTGGTCATATTTGCGCGGCGGCAGCTTCAGGGGCTGGCAGGCCGGGTTCTTGAGAGCGCGGTAAGCGGCGTCGGCGGCCGCCCGGAAGGCCGGGTCGTCGAGATGGTCCTGATTGAGCAGGCTTGCCGCCCGCACCGTGCCGTCCGGATTCATGGAAACGCGAAACTCCGGCCGCAGGTCCTCGGCGTCGCGGGCGCCGGCCGGGATATTCCAGCACTGCTCGATCTGCTCCTTGACGAGGTCGAGCTCGCTGGCGGTGAGTTGCGCGCCCAAGGGCGCGATCGGCTGCGATGACGGCCGGTGGACCGGGCGGTTCGGCCGCGATCGGTCGGGCGCGCCGCGCGTCGGATCATTTTTGGCGAGATCCTTGAGGAGCGCGTCGAACTGCTGCGCCTCCTCGGGCCTTGGTTTGAGCCTGGGCGGCTGCGGCTTCGGCGATGGCACAGGGACGTCGACCGGCCTCACCTGCGGTGGCGCCGGCGGCTTCGCCGCGGGCACATGCACGTTCACCGGCTTCGCCTGAGGCGGCGTCGGCGGCTTCGCCGCGGGCACCGGCGGGATCGGCGCGGGCGGCTTCGGTTTCGGTTGCGGCGCCGGCGGCGGCGGCTCCGGGATCGCGAGCCGCGGCTGGGGCGGCGTCGGCATCGGCGGCGGCTGCGACTGCGCCATGACCCTGGGCGGCTCGGGCGCCGGCTTTGCGGCCGGCTCCGGCTCCGGTTCCGGCTTCGCCTCGGGCGTGGGCGGCATCTCGGTCGATTGCGTCGCCCGGGTCTCGGGACCGATCTTCACCAGTTGCACGACGAGCGGCGCCTCGTCCGGCAGGGGATGGCGGAAGAGGTTGGAAAAGCCGAGGATGAACAACAGCACCAGACCGAGGTGCAGGAGTCCCGACGCGATATAACCTCTGCGTTCCAGCATTTGCACCTAAGGTTGCTTCGGTGGGCTCGTCTGGTTGGGCGGCGGTGCTGGGGCGGGTGATGGCGGGGTCGGGGTAGCACCGGATTGTGTCGGTTCGGTGATCAGGGACACTTTGTCGAACCCGGCGGCGCTCACCATGCCCATGATCTCCATGACCCGGCCGTAATTGGTCGCGCGGTCGCCGCGGACATAGATGTCGGCGTGGGGATTGGCCTGGGTGACCGCCTGGAGGCGCGGGATCAGCTGATCGTCGGCGACCTGGTCGTTCTGCATGAACATCACCCCTTGCGCATTGACGGTGATCACCAGCGGCTCCTGCGGCTGATTGATCGCCGGGGCCTGGGTCTGGGGCAGATCGACCGGCACGCCGACCGTGAGGAGCGGCGCCGCCACCATGAAGATCACCAGCAGCACCAGCATCACGTCGACCATGGGCGTGACGTTGATCTCGCTCATCGGACGATAGCGGCGGTTTTGCCCGTTGCCGCGGCCGGGAAGGGCGACGGCCATCGATCAGACCTTTTCGTCGAGCTGGCGCGATAGAATCGCGCTGAATTCGGTGGCGAAGCCTTCGAGCCGGCCGGCATAACGGCTGAAATCGGTGACGAATGTGTTGTAGGCAATGACCGCCGGGATCGCCGCCACCAGCCCCAGCGCGGTCGCGAACAACGATTCGGCGATACCGGGGGCAACCACCGCGAGGCTGGTGTTCTTGGCGGCGGCGATCGACTGGAAGCTGTTCATGATGCCCCAGACCGTGCCGAACAACCCGACGAACGGCGCGGTCGAGCCGACCGTTGCGAGGAACGGCATGAAGCGCTCGAGCCGGTCCATCTCGCGGCCCAGCGTCACCTGCATCACGCGCTCGATCCGTTCCTGAAGGCCGGTCTTGGTCCCGGCGTTGGGCACCTTGCCCCGCGCCGCGGTGCGGCGCCACTCGCGCATCGCGGCCGCGAACACGGCGGACATCGGATCGGCCGGCCGCGCGCCGATGCGGTCATAGAGGTCGTCGAGCGAGCCGCCCGACCAGAAACTCTCCTCGAAGCTCTCGGCGTCGCGGCGCAGGCGACGCAGCTTGGTGATCTTGTCGAAGATCACCGCCCACGACCAGAACGACGCCAGCAGCAACAGGATGCAGACGACTTTGACGACCAGGTCGGCCTGCAGGAACAGCGTCACGATCGACAGATCGTGCGGTACCGCTCCGGCGAGCGCGGCCTGACTGACGACGTTCGTACTTTCCATGGTTATTCTTCCATCGCGCAATTTCGAATGAAGCGGGTTTCCGGCCTCGGGGGACGCCTGATCATCGCGGCTCGGTCGCGTCGTCGCCGAGGAGATCGAGCTGCGCCGCGGGCGGCCGCAGCGGCGCCAGTCCCAGGTGGCGGTAGCCGCGGTCGGTGAGCAGCCGGCCGCGCGCACTGCGCTGCACCAGTCCTTCCTGCATGAGATAAGGCTCGATGACTTCTTCGATCACGTCGCGCTCTTCGGAGAGGGCGGCCGCCAGTGTCTCGGCTCCGACCGGGCCGCCACCATAGCTTTCTGCAATGCACGAGAGGTAGCGGCGGTCGATGGCATCGAGCCCGGCCTTGTCGATGTCAAGCCGCAACAGCGCGGCGTCGGCGGCCTTGACGTCGATCCTGGCGATGCGGGATACCGCGGCGAAGTCCCGCACCCGGCGCAAGAGCCGCACCGCGACACGGGGCGTGCCGCGCGCCCGCGATGCGATCTCGGTGGCGCCGTCAGCTTCGAGCTCTATGCCGAGAAGGCCGGCGCCGCGCAACACGATCCGGCGCAGTTCCTCAGGGGTGTAGAAATCGAGCCGCAGCGGGATCCCGAAGCGCTCGCGCAGCGGCCGCGTGATCAGACCGGAGCGCGTGGTGGCGCCGACCAGCGTGAAAGGCTGGAGATCGATGCGCATCGAGCGCGCCGCCGGGCCTTCCCCGATGATGATGTCGAGCTGAAAATCCTCGATCGCCGGATAGAGCACTTCCTCGACCGCCGGCGCCAGCCGATGAATCTCGTCGATGAACAGCACATCGAACGGCTGCAGGTTCGTCAGCAAGGCGGCGAGGTCGCCGGCGCGCTGGATCACCGGTCCCGAGGTGGCGCGGAAGCCGACGCCCATCTCGCGCGCCACGATCTGCGCCAGCGTGGTCTTGCCGAGCCCGGGGGGGCCATGCAGCAACACATGGTCGAGGGGCTCCCGGCGGGCCTTGGCTGCGGCGATGAAGACGCGCAGATTCTCGCGCTGCTTCGCCTGGCCGACGAAATCGTCGATGGTCTGCGGTCTGAGGCCGGTCTCGACACCATCCTCGGGCTCGAGCCGCGGCGCCACCACCCGTTTGTCGGCGTTCATCGCCCGAGCTCCTGCAAGCCGGCGCGCACCAGGGCCTCGATCCTGGCATCGCCGCCCAGTCGCCCCGCCGCCGTCATGACGGCCCCGTAAGCGGCGCTCTTGGCGTAGCCAAGATTGACGAGGGCGGAGATCGCGTCGGCGACGGTCCCCGACGGCGCGATCGCCGCCGCCGCGACCGGCGCCGCCGCGGCGCCGATCTTGTCGCGCAATTCCATGACAATGCGCTGCGCGAGCTTCGCGCCGACGCCGTCGGCGCGCACGAAGGCGGCCTTGTCCTGAGCCGCGATGGCGGTCGCCACCCTTTCCGGATCAAGGGTGCTCAGAATCGCGAGCGCGACCCTGCCGCCGACGCCTTGCACCGTGGTCAGCAAGCGGAACCACGCCCGTTCCGCGGCGTCGACAAAACCGAACAGCTGGATGCGGTCCTCGCGGATTTGCGTTTCAATCAGCAGCTTCCAGGGCTGACCGACGCGCGGCGCGCGGCTCAGGGTGCGCGTCGAGGCGTAAACCAGGTACCCGACGCCGTTGCAATCGAGCACCAGGGTCTCGTCGCCGATTTGGTCCACCAGTCCCGACAACATCGCGATCATGAGAGAGGTTCGACCCGTTCCCAGATGCGGCTGGTCTGGACATGGTGCGCGTGGCACACGGCAACGGCGAGTGCGTCGGCCGCGTCGGCCAGCGCCTGCGTGCCCGGCAGCAGCATTCCCACCATGACTTCGATCTGATGCTTGTCGGCGTGGCCGGCGCCGACCACGGCCTTCTTGATGAGATTGGTCGAATATTCGGCGACCGGGATTCCGCGCAAGCCCGGCACCAGCAGCACGACGCCGCGCGCCGCGCCCAGTCTCAGGGTCGAGCCGGGATTCTTGTTGAAAAACGTCTCCTCGACCGCCGCGGCATCGGGTCGCTGCTGCGCCACCACCGCCTCGAGGCCGGCGAACAGCGCGACCAGCCGTTCGGCCAGCGTGCCGCGCGGCGGCGGATGGACGGCGCCGTCGGCGATATGACGCAGCCGGTTGCCGTCGATAGCGACGACGCCCCAGCCGGTGTGACGCAGACCCGGATCGAGACCGATTATGCGCATGCCTTGTCCGCTCAGCCCAGGGCCCGCACTCACACGTTCAACCGCGCCATCGCCTCTTCGGACATGTCGAAATTGGCGTAGACATTCTGAACGTCATCGTTGTCTTCGAGCGTATCGAGGAGCCGCAGCAGCGACTCCGCCGTCTCGCCCTCGACGGCAGTCACGGATTTCGGCTTCCACACCAGTCGCGCCGACGACGCCGGGCCGAACGCCTGTTCGATTGCGTCGCGAACGGCGTTGAGATTGTCCGGAGCGCAGAACACGCGATGATCGTCGGTGCCGCTCTCGACATTGTCGGCACCGGCATCGGCCGCTGCCTCGAACATCCGGTCCGGCGCCGCCGCCGCCGCCGGATAAACGATCTCGCCGACGTGATCGAAGATGAAGCTGACCGAATTGCTTTCGCCGAGGTTGCCGCCGGATTTGGTGAAGGCTGCGCGCACTTCGCCGGCCGAGCGATTGCGGTTGTCGGTCAGCGCCTCGACAATAACGGCAACCCCGCCGGGGCCGTAACCCTCGTACCGAACCTCTTCGTAGCTCTCCTGCCCGTCGCCGCCCGCGCCCCGCTTGATGGCGCGCTCGACCGTGTCTTTGGGCATGTTGGCCGCGCGCGCGGCCAGCACCGCCGCGCGCAATCTCGGGTTGGCGGCAGGATCAGCGAGGCCGCTGCGCGCGGCTGTCGTCAGCTCTCGGATCAACTTGGTAAAGACCTTGGCGCGCTTTTTGTCCTGGGCGCCCTTGCGGTACATGATATTCTTGAATTGCGAATGGCCAGCCATGGCAAAGTGCTAAATCCTGACGATCGAGGAGCGGCATCATACCACATGTGGGGAAGCAGCCGAAGCGCTCTCAGCCGCATCCGGCAGCTAACCTCTTCAATATGGCAGGATTACGGCAAATCCTTAAGGGAAAATGGCGCTGCGCGCTAGCGGCCGACATCGTCGTCAAACCCTTCGTTATGGCTATAGAAGAGCAGCGTCATCAGTCCGATGCCGAGGAGGAGCGTCAGCAGAACGCCGGCGCAGAGCGCGATCACCGCGGTGGTGCTCAGCCCCGCGCCCCGCAGGATGAACCAGCCATAAATCAGGACGGCGACGAGACAGAGGAGCAGGACCGCGGCGGCGAGCGTGAAGCTGCGGCGGGCGCGCCGGCGTCTTTCCTCGCCCTTGTCCGGCGTCACGCGGTCGTGGCCGTTTGCGCCGCCGGCACCGGCCAGGCGGGCGCGAGCGTGCCGCCGAGACGCAGCGGCGCCACCCCGGTGGCAAGGCCGGTCGCGTCATCGGTCTCGATGAAAATCGCGCACAGCGTGCCCTCGCCGTCCGCCACGTGCATGCGCTCGCCGGGCATCTTGGTGACGAAGCGCTGGACGATGCCCTCCTTTTTCATCCCGATGACGGAATCGTAATCGCCGCACATGCCGGCATCGGACTGATAGGCGGTGCCGCCCTTGAGGATGCGATGATCGCCGGTCGGCACATGCGTGTGGCTGCCGACCACCGCCGAGACGCGGCCGTCGCAAAACTGGCCCATCGCGGTTTTCTCCGAGGTCGCATCGGCGTGGAAATCGACCAGGATGGCGGTGACGGTCCCGAGTGCATGGTGGCGCAGCAGGTCGTCGACGGCACGGAACGGATCGTCGATCGCATCCATGAACACGCGGCCCATGGCGTTGATCGCGAGAATGGTGCGGCCGTCTTTGAGCTGATAAACGCCGTGGCCCTTGCCCGGCGTGCCGGGCGGATAGTTGACCGGGCGCAACAGCCGCGGGTCGGTGCCGATATAGGAGATGATCTCGGGTTTGGCCCAGGAATGGTTGCCGCCGGTGATGACATCGCAGCCCGCGGCGTAGAGATCGCGGCAAATGTCGGGGGTGATGCCGAAACCGTGAGCGGCGTTCTCGCCGTTGACGACGACGAAATCGAGTGCCAGCGCGTCCCGGAGCCGCGGCAGGTTGCCGATCACGACATCGCGGCCGGAACGACCCACCACATCGCCGCAGAACAGGATTCTCATGGCACCTCGATTTTCGTTTCGGGCAGGGCAACGCCGACGGGTGAAGCGGGGCGGCGGGGCGCGGCATGGCGCACGCTCCTCACCCCGCGCCGCCGCGCCGCTGCAGATGCCGGATGATAAACGAGGATGGAGCCGCGACGGCCGTCGGCATGGCACTACCCTCGCGGCCCGCTTTCGCAGGTGGGCACCATGTGCCGAAGCCACGGCTCCGGCAGGGACAGTCCCCTCGAGGTAAATATCGGCCCCGGGGTACATTGCGGCCTAACGCGCTGCGCAGCCCCATCCATTCCTTGTCGCCGCTATATTTTGGTCGCCTCGAGCCGTTCGGCAACGGTGTCGATGCGCTTTGCCAGCTCCGCCAGCCCGTCGGCAACGCCGGGCGGGTCGTGGCCGTTGGCGCCGCTCCTCGCCTCCGACAGCTCGTCGGCCATCGTGAGCAGCATCATCACCAGGAGGCGGGCCTCGCCGACCTGCCCCACTTGCGGACCGAACTTGCGCATCCGGAGATCGAGGCTGCGCGCGAGCTCGCGAATGCGCGCCTCTTCGCCGGGGCCGCAGCCGACCGTGTATTCGCGCCCGTTCAGGGCCACCGTGACTTGCGCCATCAATCTTCCAGAATGCGATCGAGCCGCGCGATGGCCGCGTCGAGACGGGCCGCGACTTGCGCCACGGTTTGCCCCAGAACGCTGGGCTCGGAACGCCGCGCCGATACCTTTCCGGCGGCCTTTTCGAGCCGGCCGATCGCGCCTTCCAGCTGCTTCATGGCATCATCCAGGTTCGCCATCACCTCACCCTCGGCGGGAGATTACGCGGGCGCCGCGGCAAACTCAATCGGCGGGCCGAGCCGCCGCTTCACTTGCCGCCGCGTCGATCTGCCGGGCCCGGACAATGTGAAGCCGGCGGTGCATCAGCGCGCGGGCGCCTTCGGCATCGCGCGCCTCGATCCGTGCCAGGATGCCGGTGTTGGAGGCGATGACGCTCGCCGCGACATCGTCGTTCAGCCGTCGCTCGAGGAGCGGCTCGAGCACGTAGCGCAACGCCTTGAATTGGGCAATCAGCGCCCGGTTGTGCGATGCCGCCACCAGCGCCTCGTGAAACCGGAATGACAGGTCCGTGAAGCGCGGCTTCGAGTGGCGATGCTCGCGTTGCTGGCGCAGAAGATCGCGCAGCAAGCGCAGATCGCCGGCGTCGGCGTTGCGCGCGGCGAGCTCGGTCGAGGTCACTTCGATGGCGATCTGCGCATCGAAGATTTCCGCCACCGTGACGCCGATCAGCTTGAGCTGGATGGCGAGCGCATCGGCGAAGCGCTCCGGATTGCCGCTCGCGATGAAGGTGCCGCCCTTGGCGCCGACGCGGATCTCGACGATGCCCGCGGCTTCGAGCGAGCGCAGCGCATCCCGGATCGCCATGCGGCTCACCCCGTAGCGTTGCGCCAGCTCGATCTCGCCGCCGAGGCGCTCGCCGCTCTTGAGCTCACCGGCGAACAGCATTGCCCTGATCTGGCGGATGATGCGCCAGGACAGCGTGCCGTCACGCACCGGCAGCCACGGCGCGGCGGCGTCGCCCTTCTCGCCCTCGCTCGGAATTGTGATGCGCCGGGCCATCGCTCGACTAACGGGCCGCGCCCCAGATCTCGGCCGCGGTCTCGACGCACAGCGCGAGCTTGCGCCGCTCGACATCCTCGGTCACCGGATTGCCCTGGTAGCCGGACGCAAAGCCGCATTGCGGCGACACCCCCATATCCGCGACCGCCATGTACTTGCCGGCGGCCTCGATCCGCCGCCGCAACAGATCCTTCGTTTCGAGGTCCGGGATCTTGGAGCTGACCAGGCCGAGAATGACCCGCTTGCCCTTGGGCATAAAGCGCAGCGGCTCGAAGCCGCCGGCGCGCTCCGATTCATACTCGAGGAAATAGCCGTCGACGGCGAGACCGCCGAACACGGTTTCGGCGATCGGCTCGTAGCCGCCGCTCGCGGCCCACCGCCCCGCCATGTTGCCGCGGCAGAGATGAACGCAGATCGCCATGCCGGCCGGCTTTTTCGCGATCACGGCATTGATGAGCTTGACGTAACGGTGCGGCAGCGCCTCCGGATCCTCGCCGCGGTCGCGCATGGCCTGGCGCATGGTCTGGTCGCAGAGATAGCCGAAATTGGTGTCGTCGAATTGGACATAGGTACACCCCGCCTCGCCCAGCGCCGCCAATTCCGCACCATAGACGTCGACGATGTCGTCGACATAGACCTCGAGATCGGGATATGCCTCTTCGCTGATCGCGCTGCGACCGCCCCGCAGCAGCATGGTGGGCGAAGGCATGGTGAGCTTCGCGGTCTGCCGGGTCGCGGCCCTGGTGAATTTGAAGCCCTCGACCTCAATTGTCCGGCGGTGACGAAGCTTGCCGACAATCTTGAGCTGGGGCGGCTGGAACGCCTGGCCAGGCGCCGACGCATCGGGCGCCCGGCCCAGCACCGCCGATACGCCCTCGATCTGGCCGAGAAAATCGAAATGGAACGCGGTGCGGCGGAACTCGCCGTCGGTGATGCTGGCGAGCCCGACGGACTCCTGGAGCGCGATCGCGGCGCGAATGGCTTCGTCTTCGAGCGTGCGCAACGCGCCGGCATCGAATTTGCCCGCGAGGAACTGCTCGCGCGCCGCGCGCAATGCCGCGGGACGCAGGAGGCTGCCGACATGGTCGGCCCGATAGGGTGGCTGCGCAGCTGGGGGCATCGGCAATCCGTCCTCACTCTGATCGTTTGCGGGGGCGCGGGCGGCAAAGGGAGGCGGCGACCGCGCCGCCCGCCTCCGTCCGCGATGCGGCGGCACGGCCGGCGGCAAGCGCCAAGAGGTCGTCGCCGTCGCAGATCGTTCCTGTCGTCAGCCTAGTCCTCCCCTCACTCTCCCCGCGGCCCCGGCCGGTCGCGTCCCGGGCCCGCCCGATCTGTATGATGTTTCAAACGTTCTGCAACGGCCTGCCCTTGTCAAGGGCTGCCGCCGGCGTTGCCATGCCGCGGACGGTTCCCGGCGGTGGCGCCGGCGCAAAGGAGACGCCGAGCGGCACCGCACCGGGAGGGACCGCCTGCCGTCTGAAGGGGGCCGGGCGACGGGCGCCCTCGCCCCCGCGCGGGCGGTCGCGGTCAGGGGCGCAGCTCACCCGCCTCCACCCACCAGTCCGGGCGCTCCTTCGCCAGCTCCCGAGCGGCCGCGGCCGCCGCCTCGGGATCGGCGAACAAGGCAAAGCAGGTCGCGCCGCTGCCGGACATGCGGGCCAGCATGCTGTTTTCGAGCCGGGCCAGACGATCGAGCACGGCGCCGATCTGCGGAACGAGGGCGATTGCGGTTGCCGTCAGATCGTTGCGGCGCGTCGCCAGCAGCGCGACGAAGGCGGCGGTCTCGTCGGGGATGGCGAACCGAGCCGGCGGCGAGTAAGGCCCGGCGAAAGCGCGATAGACCGCCTCGGTCGGCAGCGCCACCCTCGGGTTGACCAGGAGGACGCCGCATGCCGGCAAGCGGCCCGCTTCGCCGATGCGGTCGCCGACATCGTCGAGCCAGACCGGCTGTGCCGCCAGACAGGCGGGAACATCGCTGCCAAGTGCCGCCGCGATCTCCGTCAGGATCCGCCGGTCGGGGCAATCCCAAAGCGCGGCGAGCGCCGTGAGACACGCTGCCGCATCGCTCGAGCCGCCGCCGATGCCCGATGCCACCGGCAAATTCTTGGTGAGCCCGATGGCGGCATCTGCGCTTCGCCCCAACCGTTGCGCCAGCAGGGTCGCCGCGCGCCAGACCAGATTTTGGCGCGGGTCGCCGCCAAGATCGCGCGCGAAGGGTCCGTCGATGGCAAGGCTCAGCCGCGCGGCGGGAGCGACCGCGATCCGGTCGCCGATCGTCAGGAACGCGACCAGACTGTCGATCCGGTGCCAGCCATCGTCGCGCCGGCCGGTGACATGG
>Ga0123355_10011535_pt1 | contig 13629 bp, 13 predicted proteins | sample TergutEmb28metaG_3_FD_89872 | JGI IMG/M metagenome (GOLD analysis project Ga0123355, IMG submission 89872) | Embiratermes neotenicus P1 segment gut microbial communities from Petit-Saut dam, French Guiana - Emb289 P1 | ecosystem: Host-associated > Arthropoda: Insects > Digestive system > Gut ...
CGGAGGGAAAGAGACCACTGGGGAGACCTAGGCGTAGATGGGTGGATAATATTAGGATGGATCTCCAGGAGGTGGGATGTGGGTATATGGACTGAATTGGGCTGGCCCAGGATAGAGACAGGTAGTGGACGCTTGTGAGTGCTGTAATGAACCTTCGGGTTCCGTGAAATGCGGGGAATTTCTTGACTAGCTGCAAACCAATTAGCTTCTCAAGAGGGACTCTGCACCATGGAGTAAGTAAGTAATATAGGTGGCTCTGCGTCTACACAGTATGGGACTGAAACCCATGGTTATACTGCTATAATCCACACAGTTGTGCACCTTAAAGTTCAAAAGGTTTTAAGATAACCAATTTATTTACTGCGAGAGGCCAAGTTGTGAACACTACACGGGACCAGTTAGCTTTTAAGCAAAATATGTACTCCGTGCTGCATGCCCAGTGTATTTTGAGTTATAACAGACTGTTTCCACACCGAAGTTATGGAAATTCTAGTCCAGCGAGCTGAGTTCTGAAATTTGTGTTATGTCTATTACAGATTTTGTCCAGAATAAATTAAGTGTTGTATTTAATATCACAGCTAGACTTATTTGAAATGAAATATGACTTGTGCAATATCAGGGGAGATTACGACACAATTGAAATTTTCGCAGTGTGCGTCACATCATATTGCACAAAAAAAAAAAAGGTAGATGCTGCAACATTTAGACTTAAATTTCTTGTTTCACGTTGTGATATATCGGCCTGTTTCGTTATTTTAGAATAGAATTAGGGATGGGCCTAAGTATATTTTGTCACGTGTGTGGTATAGGAAAATGATCCTGAGGTAGGTGGAAAATAAAAACACAGAATTAGTTTCAGTTGTAGACGAGGAACAGAGACTTTTGAAATTTATACACACACACACACACACATATATATATATATATATATATAAGGTCAATAATATTTGGTTTATATGAAAAGACCAAATTAGGAATAACAAGGAAAATACCCGAATTAAAAATATTTATATTGGATAGTTTCCATCCCGTTGTGTATACGTAAACAAATGTACTAAGTAAACCGTCTTTACACAACATATACAATAACAGTTGCAATTATTACAACTATTCAACTAAGCAACATGTTTCGGCCTTATTCGGTCATCATCAGGCTTACAGAACAGTGGTGTTAGTCAGGTACATTCAGTAGCTTTTACCTATGTTTTGTAAGCTTGATGATGGCCGAATAAGGCCGAAACATGTTGCTTAGTTGAATAGTTGTAATAATTGCAACTGTTATTGTATGTTTTGTGTAAAGACGGTTTAATTAATACATTTAAACATATTTAGTTTTGTAATACAATTGGGAATTGACACAAATAGCTGGACACACCACATGGGGAGAACGGAACCGAATCTTCTACCTAGACATTTCGTGATTTTTATATGCAAAAGAAGAATGGTCATTGGTTTGCCGAAAGGACAGCTCAGGGACCGGAAGGATACAACGGAGCGGAGGGCTGAAGACATTTATCGTGGTGAAAGTGCTGTTTATGTGGATGACTTATCAGCATTTAAAGATTAAGTTACGATGAAAATACTTCTGTCTTATACAGTGCGAATCTGTTCTACAGTTTGTCCTCTGGCAATTTATTTCGATCCGAAATAAATTAATGCGAAGAATAACGAAGAATGCAGAATGGCGAGCAATGCATTTGCGCGGTATTTGATGTACAACTTTCCACTCTCTACTGTAGCTGTAACGAAATCTTTTACGAATGTAATAAATATTGGAAATGTCTGTTGACAGTCTGTTCACGTTGCAGTTGAGATTCTTGGATGTTCGATTTTTGAAGGCAGTAAATTGCATGAAAGTAATGGGTGGGACATAAGGTGTGAGGGGCAGACCTGGAACGGGGAAGCTTGAAGGTGGTATTTGTGCCCGAACGAGAAAGACCTGTGAAGTTATGGCATATTTAAAACTTCTCGACCATTTCGTTACACTGGGTAAAATGTGTTCTGAATATAACTTGCAGACCCGCGTCTCTGGCAATTTCCTTAGAGTTCCGTCATCACAAGAATCGACGATGCCAAGTTAAAATTATGGAAGCATTTTAGCGGACAGTATCCCTAGGATGGAGGGAGCAGGTCCTTTCGCAACGTTGGCAGCTATGCCAAACTACTCTGGAAGAATGCTTTTTTTTTTTAATTTTCACCGCTGTAAGGACCCCAGATCTTACATAGTTTAGTTTATTTCAAGTAATCAAGTTCAGCGATTTTGTGTAGTTAAATATATACCTTATATGTTGGACACTGTCCAAAGTGGTCAGCATTATTTCGGAGTAATTTATCAACCTGTGTATTATAATTCCTCTCACTGATCGCCAACAGATAGAGACCATAAGGTTCATTACTTCTAAGTGAAATATATCGAGCGATATATGCAAGCGGACAGAGACACCATTTGAGCCGTGTCCAAATGCTATTGAGGATGGTGCAGCAGCTGTTACCGTCTTCTGGCCAATTGATCTTGCTGTTGTAGGCAACTTGTCCTTTAGAAATGTAAGGTACGGTTCAGTTAGGGCAGAAAGAGCCGTGATATTCCTGGAGTTTCGTACGCATCTGTGTGAATGGTTCGACTATGGAAGAGAATGTAACGGTTCTCATAGCAGTGGCTTAAGTTATGATCATGATCACCATGGAGCAGACCCTCTTGGGGCGCCATTAGTTTGTGAGCTTTTGACCTAGTCTTGCACTTCCCTGAATTTTATGGAACCCGAAGGCTTATTGGCGACTTGAACACAGCTCTCCTTTTGTTCTGTCTTTATGCACATGAATCAAGTTCAGGACCTCCCACCCCGTTTCTTTAGGGTCTATTTTAATATTATCCTCCCATCCATGCCTAGTTCTTCCGAATAGTTTCTTTCCTTCAGCTTTCCCTACCAACACCCTCTATGAATTTCTCCCCCGTTCCGTGTCACATGCCCCGCCCTTCTAAATACTCCAGGATGTTATTACCCTAAGTATATAATGTGTGTGTATATATATATATATATATATATAGAGAGAGAGAGAGAGAGAGAGGGAGAAACTATATTAGGAGTGCTGCAGACAGTTACGATTGGTTCTCAGAGTACAACCAACAAGATGCAACGTTTCTCAAATTTATTTATTTCTGTAAGACGCTGTACATGTTTCGGACGGGTTTTCCGTCCACCACCAGGAGTTCAAAACTGCACATACAGCGTCAGATATTTGTCAGACAGTTACTGCTACGTGCTGCTAGCAGCAGGTAGCAGTAACGATCTGACAAATACCTGACGCTGTATGTGCAGTTTTGAGCTCCTGATGATGGACGGAATAACCGTCTGAAACATGTAGAGCGTCTTACAGTAATAAATAAATTATGAAACGTTACATCTCGTTGGTTGTACTCTGCGAATATATTAGCCATGCACGGACTTATGGGTGTTAAATTTAAAGTTATGATTGTGTAGTCGTTTTAAGATGACATTCGTTTGGTAGTACATGATATAAGCACTTCGGCTAACATGAGAGTGGTACTTGCACATGATACAAGACACAGTGTATCATATCCTCTTGTACGTACTGACTGCTGTCGTTCAATTGAAGCCATAAAACATACTAAATTCACCCCTGCTGATAATGACAGAGTTTTCCCTGAAATACTTTGCAGCGCCCCTCTGTTTTGTAGCGTACAGTACATGAAGCCGGCCGTTGGGTAAAGTTGAACTCTTTTTAACCACGCTTATCGCTTCTTCACACATGGGCGAGTGTAACTAATCCAGAGTGGAATTTAAATACGGGAAAGGGCCTACAGCACTCTGCCGGTGACAGACACCTTTACATATCGACGCTATTGAGGCAGTGCTGCTAAATGGAGTAATATGGTGGGAGTTCTCTCTTCGTTTTTCTCTGTTATGTGTTTCTTTCCTGCCTTCAGCCTTTTTTTTTTTCTTTTGACGAATTTCTCTTTTTGTTTTGCCTGCTTATTCCTTCATTTCTTCCTCCCTCATTTGTTTATTTGTTTCATTTAGTCGTGTTTTTCTTTCCCTCTTTATTTTCTTATTTTTCTGTTTGTATTTTCGTTTTGCCTCAGTTTTTCTGCGTTTCGTTCCCTCTGCCATAATTTGTTCCGCTCCGCATGTTTTTCACTTAACAAATCGGCTCAAACGGCGAAGCTTGTGACTTCGGTTTGGGAGAAACCGCCTTAGACCCTCGGTTAGGAAACCAGCTCTCCCGATTGAATTCGTGGTTCCTGTCAATCCCTCCAGGTACATTGCGGAATATTCCCTCAAACTTGGCCACTTCCTCTTCCATCCAAATCGTTTTCGATTCTTCGTTTAGTACAGTCTGATTTATAACCACTCAACATTTTATGACTTGTTTGAACGGCCGACACCGTCGTTCGGTGAACCATGAATAATGAATGAAAGATTTAATGGCTACACAAATGAATGAATGAATAAATTAATAATTAAATACATTAATACCTAAAAGTTTCTTATTTTCTGTGCTGCTGACTGTTTTTTTCGTTTTTGTCTTTCATATTACATTCTCTTCATTCTGTCTCCGTTCCTTGTTTAATCACTTAGACTCATTTACTTCTTATACCTTCTGTATACTCTGCTCTCCTCACTCCCATACATCTAGGCGCGATGTTTAATTAAGCAGAGGAACAACTTTACGATTACTTTTATTTTCTGTATATTTTCTGTCTTCAGAGAGAGAGAGAGTGAGAGAGGGGGGGGGGAGGGAGGGAGGGAGGGGAGGGAGAAAGAGAGAGAAAGAGAGACCGAATTTTACACCCATGTAAAGGCATCTCATCACTTCTGAAGTGTAAGAAGATACAAAGCAGATGTATGAGGCCTTCACCTCTTCGTGGTTTGTGGTTGTCAGTTTTGAAGTGTAACCATGTGAGGCATATCTTCTGGTGCAGTAAAGGACCTGTCAGATTCTAACAATATGTTCATTTGCATTTATTTCCAGTCCCCGCTTTAGTGATTTATTTATGGGATTCATTATTTTGTCGTTAAACCATTTGAATTCTCCATGACAATATTTGACTGGATTGTATGAGTTGGCCGCCATTTTTAAGTTTCTCCACAGGTCTGGAGTGTATTCAAATACAATTCTGGCGGCAGAGTTAGTACCCCACATTCAACGAACTTGAATCACATTTAAAAACTATTCATAACTTCTTTATTGTCATTATGCCTTTCGAGTCCCGAAGCGTAATGTCTTACAGGTTTAAAAAGACTGAAAAACATTCTCTCCTCTGGAGAACGTTCTTTTCAAAATGCGTTATTTTGGGACTTTTCATATTGGACTGGTTTTGTTATGGATGTAAATCTGTTGTTGCAAAGTTAACATACTACATGCCCCATATAATTCTTCTCGTCACTCGCATACGTTTTAGAATGACTACGGATGTAGGGCATAGGGAGGCCAGGCTTTTGGTCTCGGTGGTCTACCGTAAGGACAGAAAATCTTTCGCGATCTACCACAGGACGTAATGTATTAATATTGTCAGCTGGGCAAATAAATGTAAAATAGTTCAATAACATCATACATACAAGTACAGTTATTTCATTATTAAAAATTGAACTCTTCAAACTAAAAAAAATTACCACAATTAAAAAGTGTTTTTCGTGGGCCCGGTAGCTCAGTCGGTATAGCGACTGACTATGGCCCGGACGGTCCGGGATCGAATCCCGGTTGAAATGAGATTTTCCGCCCGTCCAAACCGGCCCTGTGGCCCACCCAGCCTCCTGTACAATAGGTACCGGGTCTTTCCCGGGGGTAGAGGCGACCGGTGCGTGAGGCTCACCCGCACTCTCATCTAGTGCCGAGGTTCTAGAAAGAGTATAGCTATACCTCTGCTTACCCTAAGGGCCTTTGTGGCCTATTAAAATAGTGTGGAACCTATCAAAAAGTGTTTTCATTAACCGTCCGGTTGCGAAGTTGATGCATTTACACGGTATGTGTTGCAATAACTTAACTGAAACAGGTTTCACATTTGATTAGGTACAAGTGAAGACCGTATTGTGAATGTCCATCGGTGCGATGGCGTCGGTTTCTTGATTTAATCATCTTCATCTGGGAGAAGGCTTCTTCGCAGATGTAGGGTGACTCCCAAAATTGTTGTCAAACGAAGAGTTGTTGATCTGTTGAAGCGATAAATAAATTTTGGTAGAGACCAAAGAGCGGCCGCGATTGTAAAGTGACTTGGATTTGGACCGCCTTGTATTCTGTGTATCAGGCGTAAATGGGAGGATACTATTAAAATGGATTTCAGGAAGTGAGTTGGTGGGGGGTTACTGTATTGATCTGGCTCATGATAGTGACAGGTGACGGGCACTTGTAAATGCGGTAATGAACCTTTTGGTTGCATAAAATTCTTGGAATTCCTTCACTAGCTGAGAATCGATTAGCTTCTCAAGAAGGGGTCTGCTGCATGGAGTAGGTTTGTAGTCTGTGTATGTGTGTACGGTATTGAAAATGTTTGAATTGCGTGTCTACGTGTTGTAGTTTAAGTACGTTGCTTTTATGTATACGCATTTTATTCAATGTCGTATTTGAGCTTCATGCAAAGTATGTGGTACATTACACCATAAACGTAAAAATCTTGCTTCTTTTTGAGTCCTTCCCTCGTCAGTGGCAATTTTTATAAAAAAAATCTGTTAAACAATTGCACGCTGATGATTGCTATCTTCTTATTATTCAATAATTTTACTCTTGCATTTGGTGTAGTTGCTAGGCTGTGGACTGGACGCTCGGGGGTTGGAATCCCGTCAGGGACAAGAGATTGTTCTCTCCTCCAAAACGTCCACGCCGACCGGATTTGGGGCTCACTCTGTCTCCTATTTCATGGGTACTGGTTTTTTCCCCCCTCGGGTGTAAAACGGACGGTACGTCGTGTAGAGCATTCACCTCCATCTAATGCCGAGGTTAAGAATGAATGGAGCTGTGCCTCCACAACCTTTGTATATCTTTATGTCTTGACCACGGAAAAGTTTAGCTTTTTATGAACTAATTTAGGAAATGTAATATATTTCTTATAAACAGTGCATTATATGTATAAATATCAACAGAAACTACAGACTTCAACAACTGTACATGCTCTTAGTAATTAACCAACTTAATGCACAATTCTTGTTTTATAATAAGTTTATTTCATGCCTCTACATGTTTCGATCACTATGTGCTCATCATCAGGAGGTCAAAATGGTATTATACAGCATCTGGTATCATCACACAAAAATTGTGTTTCTTATGTTTATTGGACCGTGCATCATTATGATAGTTGAAGAATAAAAGACCAAGTTGATATCACTTGCTATTTTATTTCTCTTCTTATGTGCTCAACATGTTTCAGACATTAATATATCCATCATCAGGAGCTTGCGACTGTTCTGTTGAATTACCACATTGGCCGTATTGTTCTTGGTTCGATGTGTGTTGGAGTTTCGGTGTGGTTGGGTTGGAATGGTATCTGTGTTGTGCTTCAGCCTGCAACACAGATACCAGTCCAACCCAACCACACCGAAACTCCAACACACATCGGACCGAGAACAATACGACCAATATGGTAATTCAACAGAATAGTTGCAAGCTTCTGATGATGGCTATATTAATGTCCGAAACATGTTGAGAACATAAGAAGTGAAATAAAATAGCAAGTGACATCAACTTGATCTTTTATTCTTCAAAAATTGTGTTATTGGAGTTCATGGCCACTTGGTCCTTTGCTATATCTCCAAGCTTTCTGTATCTGTGAAAGCTACGTAACTGGGCGTTGTCCTGTTTCCTTGATCATTGGCAATAATTTCCACCTTTCCATGTTGGAAAACACCCACACACGAGTAGGTTGTGCCCAGACCATGTAGAGTCATATAATAAACGTATTATAAAACAAGAATTTGTGCATTAAGTTGGTTAATTACTAAGATTATACTGAGAAGCACGGTCAGCAAAACATCAAAACCGTACATACTGTTTTATTTATGAGTGTAAACGTAGTTGAGACAGTTGAATGCGTACCACACGGGCAACGGATGAATGTTTGTTTACTGCTGTTAACATGTAATGTTTTTAGTTTTCGTATAAAATATGGGGGCGCTTCTTCTAACTTAACGTGACAAATAACTTGGTTTCGGTTATCATTCTCGGCGCGTGTGCCATAGGTTTATTTACTTTGGTCTAGGTGAATTTCAGGATAGTAACTTGCGTTAATCGATGTGTGTTTTCTAGGTAGGTGCTTCGGCGACGGGTCGATCCCTCGTCGAGAGGAATACTATCGAGCGTGCGTGTCACTTGACTGTGACCAAGTGCAGCAATCACACTCTGCACATACACTGAGTAGGTAGAAGTGCCGGACTTAGAATACGACAGGCTCTTTCCAGTTTCTTACCTGCGTGTCGTTCATGATGGGCTTTCTACATTATTCAAACCAGTATTTTAATTATACCTGCTATGTTCCAGCATCTTTGTGATGACGTGTAGTTGTGAATATTCATGGATATCTTCTTTTCTTCTTCTTCCATTGGCACTACAGCCCGCTGTGGGCTTTCGCCTGTCGAACAATATCCTTCCATTTTTTTTCTATCCGTCACCAGCTCTCTCCATCTTCTCACTCCCAGCACTTGAAGATCTCTTTCTACTTCCTCTTTCCAATATTCATGGATATAAAATCGTATAATTATCATTACTGTTTATAGTACGGGTTTTCTTCATAACGATTTACTGGCGTATTCTTATATAACCCTTTAAAATAACTGAGCAGTCTGTTTCGCCATTAAACGGACCCCACAATAAGCAACCAGGGTTGTTATTGTTTTTTCACTATTATTCGATCGGCATTGGTAATGGAGATACATGTGTTTTCTGTGAGGCACAAACAATTTTAAACCTTATGTGGATGAGGTTTAGACTCTAAAGAATTGCATTACATAATATTAGTTCTGCCGGCCTCTGGGAGCATATCAGAGCTGTGCGCTGGTTGTTGTGTACATTTTTTTCAAAGAGGTGTAACTGTAAGGTTAGCACCATTATCTTCAAAGGCTCTCTTTTTACCCCGTCCCGAACCACTTCAGTCCAATTTACACGCTGTCAGCATATATTCGCTGTTTTTGTATCAAAAATGTAGCAACTTTGTGTACAAAGAAGTCAGGACTGAACTCTGCCGTCTGACTGACGAGATGGAAGGGAAGTCAGACAGAGGGAACAGAAGATCTGAATAGTAGGAAGTAAATTATTTATTATGTAGACTCATAGCATCTAATCCCAGGAAATGTTTTTTTTTTATTTTTTCCTGCAACTTTAGCTTATAATGGCTGAAATTGTTACACCATTACCTGCTATTCTTGGTTTGTGGTTCACGATAAGCAGCCGCACTGGTTCTGCGGTATTGAATAAATTGTATTGAGGTGGTGTGAGTGAGACTGAAATATAGCTCCATTGGCTAAAAAGATAAGAGTTTCTGAATTAGTTGTCAACCCGTAGCTGTTTGCTTATTAACCAACCAACCAACCGACTGACTGACTGACTAAACAACTAACGAACCAACCAACCAACTAACCAATAAACCCGCCACCAAACAAACAAACAAACCAATCAACCAACCAACTACCTGACTGACTAACTAAATAAATAAATAACCAACCAACTAACCACCCAACCAACCATCCAAAAAAACAAACATACCAACCAGCCAACCAACCAACTACCTGACTGACTCACTCACTAACTAATTAACTAAATTAACAGGAAAGAGCAGGATCCACTCTGAGAAACTCGTGTTTCCGTAGTTTTTCAGTTATCGCAAACTCCGTGGTATTTTATGCAATTCGACGGCTCATCACCGTGTTAACAACATCCCGCCACCGGTCTCTGTTCTGAGCCACATATCGCCACTTATACCCGTATTTTTAAGACCACTTTATGCTCCTGTCTCCGTCTGCATATTCCTAGTAGTATGTTTGCTTCAGGTTTTCCAACTAACAGTTCACATGCACAGCTGTTCCCTCACTTAGCCTATGTGCAACATGACCCGCCTGTCTCATCTTCCTTGACTTGGTCGTCCTTTGGCGAGGAGCAAACCATAACATCTGATTGGTGACCGGAATTCGATGTGTATTCTATGTACTGTTACGAAGATAGGATGCGAGTGAAAACGTGCTCCTTGCGATTTGGAAAACTTTTTTTTTTCCCCCCATGTTCCTTTGTTGCAGGTTCAAATCTGTCGCTGTTATACTAATGGCCCGTCGGAAGTGTGACATTACAGGAGTCCTTAGTTTTCTGTGTGGCCCGTTAAATAAATAATACTGCAAAACACTGTTATAAGTGTGAGATGTTACATCAAGATTATAGTTACCGTTTTGTGGGATGTCGCACAATGTTCTTTGATGTATATACTCCACGTTTTGGAGGAATCATCAGAGTAGGTCCGTCTTCTGAATTGGGAATGGATGTAGTGCCTCGTTTAAGAATGCGTGGCGCTATGCCTCCACCCGCTCCATGTACCGTCTTGATGTGCAAAGGGACGTCTTCACCTGTACCTTTATCTCATGGTTTTCCAAAGAATCGATGGCGTTTCTTTTTTTTTTTTTAACCATTTTCTACCGAATCATGAAATTACCACCCATGTTTCACTTCTATTTCTGCGTTAGCTTGTAGACTTGTTTGTAATATCGTTTCTTCTTTTTTTGCAGGTAAGGCGCTGAATTGTTTAGTGCGGGGCACTCGGTTCTACCCGATCTTGCATATCCGGTAAGAAGGTGACAAATGAATGCTTTATCAGTGTACTGTGCTGAAGGTTCTAAAGTTCGTCCGTTGGAACGTGTTATGGTTTTGCTGCCAAAGGAATTGCCTCTGTAGCTCAGTATAGTGACTGGGGTACTAAATATACGACCGGAGAAACGGGGTTCTATTCCTAGCTGGGACGAAGATTTTTCTATACATAATCGCGTGCAGACCGGTTGTGTACTCACTGGGTAGGAACACGTCTGTGTGAGGGACAGCTTTAAGCGAATGTGACTGTTAAAAGTAGAGCAACATGTGATTAATCGATTAAGTGTCCGTAAATTAACGGTATCGGGCGTTACTGAGCAATTCAGGCTGTTTTTGAAGTAATTTTTAGAATTAGGACATGGAGGTACGCCGACTGGACTGAAGTGTTGATGATTTAAACTTCATCATCGTCATCATCATCATGTTCCTGAAGGGATGGGCGTGTTTCCTGTTCCTTGATCCTCATGATGAAGTTGGTCACTCCATCTCTTCCTCGGTCGTCCTATGCTCCTTTGTCCTTTTGGTTTATATTGTAGTGCTTGTTTTGGTAGTCTGTGTCCATCCAACTTAACTAACGTAACTCGGCGTTCACTGTCATAGGCCCCAGTAAGAATATACTATAGCATACAGTGTTTGTACATATTCGTTGTGAAATATTCCAGTGCAGATGTACTGTAACATAATGCATCTCTAGGTATTCATTGTGAAATATGGCAGTAAAAGCGTAGTATGTCTCTACATATTCGTTGTGAAATATGGCAATAGAAATATACTGTAGCATAAGACAGCACATTTTCTTTGACTTCTTGCAAGTTTAGACGAATCGGTTAATGTCAGGGGGCTCTAGACGACAAATCTGTACTGAAGTTTAGACCTTACTAAAGCAGGCTGAAAAATCATAAGATGGCGGGAGCCGAAAGGATGCCATAATGTAGGCTAACGAATCGAGCCCAAAATTTTGAAAATTTGAGAAAAAAGTGTAGAAATAGAGCTCAAAGTTAATGAATTTTTTAACACACTTCGTACCAGCAAATGGATTGCCGCATGAATTATAATTGAAGGTAATACAGTGAGTTTTACGCGCTTGTGTGTTGTGATCCCTGTCAGTACCGAGCTGGCCCTAGCAGGGATCACAACGCATAATGCACATTATAAACAGAGTTATTAGTGAACCAATAACAGTGCTGAATCATAAATATGTTGGATAAACGGTGGAATCACCCTACACGTGTGAACGGTGAACAATGGACACCGCCGAGGGATCACTGAATAACTGACCAGCACCAATATAGTACACCATTTTGTGTGTGGTTATGGACTTGAAAGTTTCGAAGATTACATACACGGCCTCAACACATACACGGAATTTCTTCTTGCATGTATGTTATAGATTAGCTGATTAGTTTGACTTTGGCGTTTTGATGTTTAATATGTGTTCTGATCGTCGGAATACCGCTAAAGTATAGAAATTTTAACATCTCAGTTCGTATTCTCGTTCGCATTATTTATTTCAATTCCGCGCTAGGAAAAGTCTCCCAGGTCTTCTGATGATGGTAGGGGTGTACCGAAGCCCTTAGCGACTCGCATTATTATTATTATTATTATTATTATCATCATCATCATCATCATCTCCTTTATTATGCAGGGTATTTATACTTATATTCCTGAGACAAACTATGTCCCTTGGGAGTACAGTGTTGCAGCTATTCTGTTGTTACTATTCATGGTGCTTATATCGTTAGTTTAATGTTGAATCTATTGTATCTTTACATTAGTACTTACCGAAGTATGTGTGCAGTGCCCAATATGGCTGTTTACTGTAGTTCCTTAACTTCATGTTTTCCTGGTATGTTGCTCACGTATTTTCTAAATGACTTTTAAATAGTCCCAGTCGCCCCTATTATTACTGGTATCACCTTTGTTTTTACATTCCACATGCGCTGTATTTCTATTGTAAGGTCTTTATATTTTAGAATTTTCTCGGCTTCTTTTTTAATCACATTATTATTATTATTATTATTATTATTATTATTAAACTTTAAAGCACGGTGATTACTTTCCATTCTACACAGGTCAGCAATCAGACATTCTACGTTATCTTCTCAGAGTGAATGTATGTTTTATATGGGTCTCAGAACAAATGCTGGTTATTTCTAGATAGAATATGAACTTATGGTTTTTGTTACCGAGGCGGAGTGTGTTTACTGCGCGGTACGAATTGAATGTTTACGTATAATTCGAACCGTTCTTAATCTTCAGAGGTCTAATGTGTTGGTACAGTAGTCTTAATGCCAATTACAGCGAAGTGCAAAAGCACAAAGCAAAATACAGTACTTGAAGTAACCCGCAGACCACAACGTATACAAAAGTGAATAAGGACAAATCACATAAAGCAACAAACAGCGTGTTTAATATATATATATATATATATTCATCGCGCTACAGTTCCCGGTGTGCCAGGACCTCCTCTCTGTCGACGATTCACGATCACACTCAATTAGACATATCACGTTCGGTAGGACTTCTCTGGACGAGTGATCAGCCGGATGCAGCGATATCTACCTTACAACACACAACACTCACAAGAGATACACATCCATGCCTCCGGGGGGTTTTGAATCCGCAATTCCAGCAAGGGGCGGCCGGTGCGATTGGCGTGAGTAATATTTGATAGCAAAGCCAGGACATAAAGTAGAATAAACCACACAAAACTTTACTTACCTACTCCATGGTGCAGAGTCCTTCTTGAGAAGCTAACTGGTTTGCAGCTAGTCAAGAAATTCCCCGCATTTCACGGAACCCGAAGGTTCATTACCGCACTCACAAGCGTCCGCC
>Ga0123355_10011537_pt1 | contig 13629 bp, 8 predicted proteins | sample TergutEmb28metaG_3_FD_89872 | JGI IMG/M metagenome (GOLD analysis project Ga0123355, IMG submission 89872) | Embiratermes neotenicus P1 segment gut microbial communities from Petit-Saut dam, French Guiana - Emb289 P1 | ecosystem: Host-associated > Arthropoda: Insects > Digestive system > Gut ...
GCATGAATATCCCGGTCTGAATCCATGTTGGCCCTCGTACAGCCAATCATTCTTATCCCACGCTTGCCTTAGATATGAAGCTATAACGTGTTCCATTTGCTTGCAAACTACCGAAGTTAAACTGACAGGTTACTTGGAAACGTCTATCAAACTGTACGACATCACGTCTCAGAAACCCGAAATCTGTGTTGTGTTGAATACGTTGTTAAATCTAGCTTGAGATGTAGCCTGTAGAATTACTCTGAAATTAAAATCTGACCGTTAGAGCGTACAGGTTAGGCCTGCTGACAACCATGGATTATTAAGACTCGGCACTGTTTGACATTCTATCAAAAAGAGGACAAGTGTGGTGCACGGAAAGTCGACATAACAATCCAGCATTTTACAGCGTTTTTTTACTTTGTAACATAAAACTAATCATTTATTTAAGAATTATGTTTCAGATTGACAATGAAGTGACTAAATCTTTGTTAAACAGGGCAGGCAATGTACGTACAGCGTAATATTCAGTCCAGTTCACGTAACCGTTGTTGCCGTGGAAAAGCAACAAATATTGCGTATTCTGAGTGTACGTTTTTGGCCTTAGTTATCCAGCATGCATTGCGCATGAGCCGTATTGTACTGTCATCTGTGACCTATCCGCTGTTCAATTTTTTTCATATTATCTCATAAACGGCACGGTTTAAAAAAATAACGTAAAATGTATGTTTTGATTTCATCTACAACTTTTGTTAGAAATCTAAGGAGGATGCAGAGAGATATTATCACAAATGTAGATAGGTCTTCATGTAAAGTACCCGTTGTTATTGCCACATTTTAATCAAACTTGAATTTTCTGGACAGGTTTTCGAAAAATACCCATATATCAAATCCTGTTAAAATCCGTCCAGTGGGAATTGTGGTGTCCCACGCGGACGGGCAGACAGACATGACGAAGCTAATAGTCGCTTTTCGAAATTTTGTGAAAGCGCCTATAATAATAATAATAATGTGCAATTGTAAATCAGTTACAGCTAAAGGGGCATTCGCATAATCGTGAGAAACGCCCATCCGTCCGCGTGTATCAGCGCGGCTCCTACGGGACGAATTTTCGTGAATTTTTACACTGGGGACTTGAAATAGAATTTTTCGAGAAACTCCCAATTTGGTTAAAATCGGACAAAATGTCGGACACTACATGAAGACCGAAGTCAGTTGTATCGTTCCAGTTGGTAACATTTCGTTATAAAAGTGTTGTTATGCAGCACTTAATATTTGTATATTGTTGACAGTGACAGTACTTCAACAGTACACAGAAGGCATTGTTGCATTTTTGTCCTTGCAACAGTGGTTACGCGAACGCGCCGTAAATTTACGTTATACGTAGGCTACATTGCGTGTCTTGTTAAAAATGTCACGGGCTTTATATTATACCGCTTACAGTGGACAAGCAACCCTCAAACCCAAACAAAAGAAAGCCAAGAAGAACATTTTCTACCTGGACAATTGACTCCTGAAGATCAAACCTATACGCTCTCCCGAAACGTCGCTAACAAACCAACGCGCACCGCGCAACAAACAAGAAAAGCGAAGATTTCAATCTTTACGTTTTAGATAGCAGACGGAAAGATAGATGCTTAACCAAACGATAGCTGTCGTTCTGTGGATTGAATCCGCTCCTAGTTTATTCGTGAATGCAGTTGAGTGCCGTTTGTCATTACAGCAACACACGTATTACCGTAGGGCACCTCCCTGTTCCTTGAAATCGTATGTATTCTCTTTCTTTCTTCGTGACCTTGGAGACACAATTCCTTCTTGTTTGCAACAAGATACGCACATAACTACGCTGGTCTGTAGAAACGTGTTTATATCTGCCTGTACAACCATACACACCCATATTTCATTGCTGTTTACCCACCCCGCTGATATCTACCCGTATTTGTTAGATGACAATCCATGGCTCAAAAACATTCCTTACAATTTTTATCCTTATAGCAGTTTGTTGTGTTCATGTACTGAGAGGGCTTCTGGAAGAACTGAACAAGCACTGAAACTCGTTATCTGATTGAAAAATATTTACGTTGCAGCGACGCAGTGTGATCTACTTCTCTGTAGTGTGTGTCTGTTGTGTCCAATATTCAGTGGTCAGTAAACTGACTTGAAATGTGTTCAACAGAATTTGACCTACAGTATATGAAAATCCTTTTTGCCATCATCAAAGTAATTCCTGGACATAAATATTTGTGGTCAACAATGTTAGCATTGTTAACAAAAGTAGCGCATTAACTGAACTCTCACCAAAACCGGTCACTTGTTCTTCCCTTCTATATAAACACATTTTCAACAGAATTATTACTTTCCTGCTTTTCAGATTTTTGCTTCTACAAATCTTGTCTTGAAAATACCGTATGTAGGTGATTAAAGTTTGTAATTCGGCAATAAAATAGAGCGTCCCTCATGGCTGAACATTCTGATTGTTTGTGTCGATTTTGAAATCGTACTTAAGTCAGAGCTTGTCTTGCATTTATAAACATATAGACTATTACATGCTTTCATAATAACAACAATAATATAAATAATAATAACAATAATTGCTTTTGAGAAGAACGTAGCCTGCTGCTGAAGTATTGCACGTCACATTTGTTGGACCCCTTAAGACCGTCGTCGCAATGGTGTTACGCATTGTTACATATTGTTACGCACAGTGTTTCATAAACATTCGTATGAATGTCGATATCGCATCGTAAAACAAAATTTCACACTCCAAACTCCAGCGGCCCATTAGCCGAATGAAAATTTTCGTATGGCTGTCACGTTGTGCATAAATGCTGCAGCAAACTCATTCATGGCGTCTGTCGTGCGACAGATCCATGGCCTCTTCCAAAGCCAGTTCTCCATAGAGTAGGATTTAGTGCTTCCTCGTCCAAATTCCAGCGTCTTACCTTTTTCTTGAGGCATATAGTAGCTGCTTACGTCTTCTTCCTCATCTCTCGGTCCTTTCTATAATTTCTTCAGTGATGTGTTTTAGAAGGTAGTTCCTGTGCAAGAAGCGTCCAGTTTAGCCTTCATTCTTTCTTTAAATGTATGTTGTTCCTCTCCTTCTTGAATTTGTGCAATACGTCTTCATTTTCCACACGATCGGTCCAGCTGGTCTTCTCTAGCACCACAAGTCGAAACTAAAAGTGTTCCCGTTACAGGCCCGGTGTGGCCCAGAGGGTGGGTAGAGGTATAGCTCTACTCTTCCATGACCGCGGCACACCAGCACACCCCGGCCGGACTTTACCCCCGGGAAAGACCCGGTACCCATTTTACAGGAGGCTGGGTGAGCCCCAGGGCCGGTCTGGACGGGCGGAAAATCTCATCCCCACCGGGATTCGATCCCGGACCGTCCAGCCCATAGTCAGTCGCTGTACCGACTGAGCTACCCGGCCCACACAAGTCGAAACTGCCAGGGTATTTCTGATCTGTTTTTCGAAGTGTTCAGGTTTCAGCGTCATACCAAACCGTACTTCAAATGCAATAGCTACACTTTTTAAAATCTGTATAATTTTACAAAATCTATTGAGATTGCTGCACGTACATTCAGGACCTTATATCATGTGGCGTTTTCACTTCACAAATTTCTGCATCCGCATTATTGGTGTTACTGAGCGTAGGAAAAACTGAATTGAGAATTCCTCCAGCAGCATTTCGCTCATCTATAATTTCACGCGAAACGTCCCATGGGCTCAAGGACACTCACACACACACACACACACACACATATACACACATACATACACAAACACACACATATACACACATACATACACAAACACATACATACACACACACACATACATACATACATACATACATACATACATACATACATACATACATACATACATACATACATACATACATACATACATACATACATACATACATGCATACATAAACACACATACACACGAGGAAGGCATGATCATCTCAAGCACTAGCATGTTGCCTTAGGAAAGAAGAGGAGGCAGTACGCAGAACCTCCACATGGGTCTTGTAATTATTAGCCTTTTCAGAGTTTCATGCTTTTATTGTATGTGTTTTGAACACTTTACAACAGCAAAGCGACAGGTAGAATATTATGTGCTTTTACACTTGTTCAGCACATGTTGGAAATGAAGTAAGATACTATATAGATGTAACTAACTCCAGGGAACAGAGTCCTTCTGGAGAAGCTAACAGTTTCTCAGCAAGTCAGGAAATTCCCTTCATTTTATGGAACCCGAAGGTTCATTACCGCATTAACTAGAGCCTATCCCTATTCTGAGCCATATAAATCCAGTCCATCCCACTTCTTGCAGATCCCTTTTAATATTATCCCATCTACGCCTTGTTCTTCCAAGTGGCTCTTTCCCTCAGGTTTCCCCACCAAAAAGACACTACTGTATACGCGATTAAACCTTTGAAGTTCAGTGGATACTACGTGACGGGTGTACTACCTTAGAATTAAAAAAAAAAGCTATGTTTTACCCGAACAGCGCATGTATGTGTTCTTTGTATAATTCTCAGAATAAACAATGATTACTTCCCTAGTTAGGACTGGCTGATTGAATTTTGTAGTGGAACAGAACTGTCTTTTGACTCATAGGAGCAGCATTATATAATTTTATCTAGGCGAATTTTATGCTTTCAGACGGTAATACGCGTGTTTTGATATACGTCCATTTTCTTAGCGCTTTCGCAACAATAAGTAGCAAACAATTCGCCAGTTGTTTTCGCCACGTGTGTCTCCATCGGACTAAGGGTATGCAGCAGCATGAGAATATCTGTCCTGATATTTGTTCAGATTTATATTAGGCGCCTTGCTAAATTTTGTTGACATATTCCAATTTTGGTCGAAATGAAACACGAGTAACAGACACTTTTCATGAACACCCGTCTGTGCTTCTGGACACAGTTTAAGCGCAGCTTGCTAAATGGTTATCAGATCGACAATTTTCCCAAGAAGAGCCGTAAGCAGAAAGCTAAGATATTCTTGCTATGCCCAGTAGGTATACCCCTTGCGTTGGCTTTTTACGGTTGTCGACATAATTAAACAAAGGGGTGCGAACGTCTTGGAACTGTTATGCTAAGCATGAATTTCTGTTTTGGCTCCTGAAGCTGACAAATCGGTTTGTTCTAGTTGTCTAATTAGTGCGTTAAACACAAGTGAAATTCTGAATGGGAGGCGGAGAGGTGTGTGACATTCATAGAGAGTCGTGTGTAGAAAAGAAGATGTATGGATATTGTACAGAAAAATATGAAATTATTATCTAGACATGTTTGTGTGAGGTTACTGGAATATTCTGGCAAAAGGAGGCTACCCACACGATAGGCCTTTAATTAATACATTTCAATCTTACAACAAAACAGATTTTTTATTGATTCCAAAAGATAACACAATGAAACTGTACTCAGTTATGAACCGTTAATTATTAATATTAATAGTTAGTTTTAAACGTCAATTTGATTCCATTAATTTTGACCTTAGCAGTGCCTTTGACCTTGTCTCACGTCATATTGTACTTCACAAACGTTTTGACGGTACCTTAAACTGGTGTTGTAGATACAGTACCTTACTGATCGGCAATCTTTTGAACACATTTTCGATACCTTTTCGTTACCTTTCGAAGTTCTTGGGGGGTCCCACAAGGATCTGTTGTAGGTCCTCTGCTTTTTAATGTATTATTTACTGACCTTTTTAATGTAATTAAGCATTCTACGAATCTATTATATTCTGATGACGTTAAAATGTTTCGTGCATTTTATGTTGATCTTACACTACTGCAGGTTCTGCCACAGCGTTGCAATTCAGGGTATCGACCAACCTTGTGGCTACTCTTCGTATAACAGTGTAATGCTTGCTAGTCTGTCGGTGTGTAGGATGGCATGCAGTTTCGAATAGGGTCAAAATATGCCAGCCAACACTTGCTATTGTGTCGGTTTAATTTGCTTTTATGAATCGAAAGCCGATGTTGATAGTTAAGAATAGGAACACAGGGTGTCAAAAATAAACTGCACTGGAAGGTTTGTTTGAGGCGTCGGTGTTATAACAAATTTAGTTTTTTTTTTGTAACCAATTAGTATAAAGCCCATTGAATTTTAAACAGTAAATTTTGGCAGTTACCGCCTGTGGCTATATTTTCCATAACTAACACATGAACTTAACCGTTCGTATACATTACAGACCTGAGAGAGGCACTGTGACCTCACAGTTTTACTGAATATTCACGTCATGGATTTGAGAAGTTCGCAAGAGACAGCTGGATAAATGTTGTCGGCAGAGTACAATGCTGCATTGCCGACCGAAGCATTGATACTGAATGACTACTTCATAATGACCAATGTATTCGGGAATCACTGCCATCTGGCCTAATTGTCGACGGAGATTAGAATAGCCCGGGTGTGACTTACAAACCAAGCGTATTATAATGTACAGTGGATTGTGCCAACGTTTGTATATTGTGCATTAAAGTGCACGCCGTACTGATGTGTGATATTCTTGAGGAGTTTTGTTTGTTTTGCACATGGACAGAAATCCTCTTCGCGATATTTATTATTCTGATCGTATTGCTATTAATATTTGAAAGGGTTTTTATAATTGTTTATACAGGGTGCTAGAGAAATTTCTCCATAGTGGTACTCGGAATTCAGCATTCAATTTAATGGCCAGAATTTTACATAATACTAAATAACACCGCCTACCCAGTACTCAGAGGAAATGCTAAAAGTGCTTTGCACCCTCTTGTTGACATTCAGTGACTGTCCTGGCTTTATTATCAACAGTTTTACGTAACGTTTCAGCCTTAATCGACTGCACGTTACTTTGAATTCCATTGCGGAGGAACTTTTCGATCACTCAGTAGTATTTGGACGAAATTTGTCAAATAACGTTCTTCCTGGCATATCAGTAAAACTAATTACTGAACCGTTAAAAATAGATGAAATATAGTTTATGAACGTAAGCGAGCATGTTAGTACAAAATATGCATTCCACCAACCATTAATTACAAGTGCAATTCGTGAACAGCCTTAATGTAATTTACCTGCCTTGTAGGAAATAAGTTCACAGCACCTGTACACTTAAAGTTCTTTAATGCATATCCTTGTTTTGTTGCAAGGCGTTAGAGTTAACTTTTGGCCTTGACATTAACGCTCAAATCACTGAGGTGCACAGAAAATTAACACGCAGATATTTCTTGGAAATGCTGCGCTTCCATTATTTGTAAGGAATCATTCTTCCCACACTTCTGTCTCAAGGATTTCTGCATCTGGCTTATACGTCCGATAGCGCAAAATGCCATATCTGTAAATTAGCAAGAGAGGAGACGTGTTACGTAACTGTGAGGCGCGATCCGTCTGTGCATCCTGGTTCCTCCTCAGATGACCATACTACTTAATCCCACTGTGGTCACATTTTGTACGTTGTTACTGTTATTCCAGTCGGCTGCTATATTGCTTTGAAGAACTTAGCCATGGAAAAGCAGTCTAGGTGAGCCCCGGAGCCGATCTGGTCGTTTTGGAGAGGAGATAAATCTTTCAGCCCTGGCGGGACTTGATATTCGGATCGTCCAGCCCTAACCTAGCCAGTAAACTGACTCCGTATTCGTATAGTATCACTGTTTGTGTGTGTGTGTGTGTGTGTGTGTTTGGAGCTTCATAAGAATGCGCTAGAGGATTGATATCGTGCCTGATCATTTATGTAGGTCCTTAACGTAATCAAGAATAAGAACGGTCTGGCAACTTAATTTGACCAAAATCGACAATATCGGGCAATATTTCTTGCGAATCGAACTACTTTTCCTGCAGAGTGTACTTTTTCTTTGTAATTGTGAGGTAAAAATGACGACACATTCTCATTACGCTTCTTACAGACTTAATAGTAGCCGACCTCCCTCAACACCTAACCAAGTTAAGGTGAGATCTACTGGACTTGTTGGTCAGCGCTTTCTTCGCCACACAGGTTTACCGTGTATATTTCTCAATGGACTCGTACCTATTCCCCTTTAGCAAATCATGCACTCGACCTGTACCTCTTGTTCTTTGGAAGCATGGGAGAAGTGCAGGAAATTCAACTGAAAACCCAACCCAGAAGCGCCGAAAGCTTAACGGCCTTACATTTCCGCATATAATATATACCGGGTGCCCCATAAGTCCAGTCTCATAGGGAGTAACACTATCGACGCAAATGTTCAAATTGATGTTCTTCCTATTGCTCGAACACGTAAATACGATGCTGCACGCTGCATCGCACACGTTAGGTCTGAGGCGTGATGTCTGTAGTAGCAAAGCGGACGTTTTCCTTAACTGTGTCAATGGTACGTGGACGGATATGGTACACAAATGTCTGCATATGACCCCAGAGGAAAATATATAAGGGCGTGAGGTCCGGCGGATTTGGTGGTCATTCGATCGGTCCCCTGTGCTCAATCCTTCTACCGGGAAGAAATTCCTCCAACAATCTTCTCAACTCGCCGGCCAAATGAGGTGGTGTTCCGTCCTGCACAAAGTCAGGCCGACGTACTACGAGTGGCATTTCATCCACGTGCTGTTCCCACGCACCATTGAACAGCTGCAGATACCGTTCGGCCTTCACTCCATCTTCCAGGAACACTGGACCCAAAAGAGTGTTTCCATGTATCGCGCACCACATGGTTATTCTTGGGTGAGTTCGGTGATGAGCATCGCCTGCAACATGACGGTTATCCTGCGCCCAGTACAAGGTCCTGTTTCGGTTTACCTATCAATCGCAGTAGAAACACGCCTCATCACTAAACACGATATCGTCCGCTAGGATTCCTTGTGATTTAACGATTTACAAGGTTGAACTCCGCGACTTTTATCAATCGCCATGTAATTCTTGTTCAGAATGTATCTTGTACGGATTAAATTTGTAGCATTGCATAATTCCGTGTAGCCTACGCGTGTCTCTGGAAGTTCAGTTTCTGATGCAATCTTTCTCAACGATCGGTTTGGACTTAGTGCGATCTTGGCAAGTTCAGCGATACTGCTTTCACGTTCAGTTGAAGTTCTCGGGCGACATGCTGTAGGTTTGTCCAGTATACTCCCGGTATCCTGAAATCAGTTATAAATTCGACCAACAGAACGCTCTGCAGTTTATTCTGTTGGGATGACGAAGGTGAAGTGTTTCACTATCTGTCGTTGGCTAGGGCCAGTGGCATGCAGTAGGACAATTTCGGCTCATTTGTAACACCCATTGTATGTTGTTCTGCCTGCAACAAAAGACTACAATATTCGCAATGAGAGGGGACCTATGGGAGATCCTGTATAATGTAGCTTACCGTATGCACGAGTAGATGTTGGAAATAACCTTCTTAAACTGTCAGACATGCTTGATTTCGAAGAAACTGAAATTTCGGGGAACCTTATTGTAAATTTCCTAATGCACTTTTCATACAATTTTTTTCTTACATTGGTTTCCACAATGAAAAGCCTCTCTGGTAAACTGTACTGCTACTCAAGAAGAAACGAAATATACGTTAGACTGTTCTTCATACATCTGTTAACACACACAGCAGATTAAACGGTACTGTGTGACTTGAGGCGTCAGGTGATTCCATGTATCCGTACACCCAGCGATAGAACAGGAGGCATGTGAGTTATGCATCTGTCGTTTCATCAGGCTTGCAATATCGGAAATTTCCAGACAAGACGCACAAACAGTGTTTACGAATTTCTTCACCAGGTATCAAGCTTGTCGAGTTGGAAGAGGTCATTTCCCACTCTTACACTAATATGAAGTAAATTGTATATTATATCAGGATATGTAAGGCTGCTAAGCGTGCCGAGCGTTTGGGGTCTGTTTTCAGTTGAATTTCCTGCAGTAACTGCCATCGCCTATAATTTTCGGAACTCATTTCCGGTTGTTTTCGAACCACGCACCTATGTATACTGACGGGTCGTTTGTTCAGGAACGTACTGCATTTGTGAATACCAAGTTTTTTCTTATTGTTTGCATAGTTATAACAACGTCTGTGCGCCCAAACAGTAGGTATTCTATCGATCCCTTCATTTCATTCGGAAGTAACTTTGACAGCATCACATCTCTTGCAGTTTCTAATAGCCGTCCAGTCACCAGACGTACACAGCAGACCATCCGCCGCTTTTCCATGTTATGTAGCAAGTGTTCTATCTGCGTAAAGATTGTTAAATAGGCCGCGTTATGAATTACCGATTGTAAACAGCTGTCTACAGTAACTATAAATGAATCTAGTTAACGTAGACTGTGATATTATTTGGTTTACACACGTTCTGAACTTCCTATACGAACCGTGTCGCTGTTTTTGTGAGGTGTTTGAAACTGAAATCATATTTTAAATGCATTTTGGTGGCAGAAAGCCCTAAAAATAAGTCTGTGAAGGGTGGGACGCTGTAAGATGTTGCTGGCTTCCACTCCAGACTCCTTGATTTCCAAACCAAACATCCCTGACTTGTTGTCGACGATTGTAAACATTTCGGAAGCCGCGGTAACAACTTCTTCCTCGCCTTTCCTGCGTTGTGGCGCCCAACCCAGACCCAACCCAGTAGAGCTGGCAGGCAGGAAGAAGGCAAAGTTTGGTCCCGAGGTCGCACGATTCCTTTGGACAGGTGAGGCTGTCTCTTGGAGCAGGTGGGTTGGCCACAACACGAACAAACTCATCAAGTAGCAGCCAGGCAACAAGTGCATTTTATTGACTCAGTCCTCGTAACAGCACAGCGCTTCGTCTTTGTTCATGACGAAGCCATAGTAAGTTCAGATGTACAAGTTTACTGAAATAGCCATCAGCTTTTCTGAGCGTCGTAACTTTATTCCAATCATACGCGTTTTGATGCTTTTGGTAGCGTCGTCATCAGTGACCTCTAAGCTGTTGTAGGTTCTACATATGTTTAGCAAACACTGTCGTACTGCTTGACCCTGTTGCAATATTTTTGTCGGAACCAACAAGCAAGATCCAACACAGAACGAGTCCGCAAGTAATCGCAAATTCAGTGGAACAAAAAGCGCAATATAGAAATAAAAATGCAGGAAATATGCAGCACGTGCGCCACGAAGACACGGCCTCCTAAACCGAAATCCTAACTGCAGACGAGACAGCAAAGTAATTCAGCGAGTCCACAGGAATAAGCATGAGCTGCAACGAGCATGTAACCGGGCTAGAACAGAACAACGCCACGTGTAATAACGGACTTACTGATACAAAGCGCAACATTCCGATCCTGCATTGAGTGCAGGGTAACAGAATGAACGTAAAAGTGAAAGTGATTTTGGTGAGTAATGGACAGCAAGGGTATGTAGCGACAGAAAACACCGCAGGTCCAGTACTCTGATAATATTGTTTGCCAAACGCATGTGTAACCTAGGATGGTTTACGGGACATTGATGACGGCCCTAATATAAGCATCGAAACGCGTGTGACTGGAATAAAGTTGTAAGGTATAGACTGGTTGCTGGCTGTTCCAATATATTTTGTGTTGCTCAAAGACAAGCAGAATAAAGTTGTTTTATGACGTAACACAACTTAAGTGTGGCGGCAGTGCCACTTCGTGGCTCGTTTTCACCCCGGAATGTACGTTGTAATTGCACATTCTGGCCCGTAAAGGTTATCGTCACTGCAGAATGCCAGCTTAACGTAAAACGGTAAAGCAGGAACGTTGACAAAAGCTGTAACTAGGAATAGAAGCTGCTGAGTTTATATTAAAGGTTATTTATTTATTTATTTATTGTCTATCACTTCTTTAACTACGACATGCGAAAGAGACCACGTGGAGGGCCTAGGCTTAGAAGGAAGGATAATATTAAAGTGGATCTTCATGAAGTGGAATGGGGTGCATGGATTGAATTGACTAGGCTCAGGATAGGGACAGGTGGCGGGCGGTTTTGAGCACGGTAATGAAGGGCTTCCGTAAAATGCGGGGAGTACCTTCATTAGATGAAGAACAAAGCTTTTCAAGAAGGGCTCTGCGTCTTGGAGCCTGTTGCGGGGTAACTATGATTTCAGTAGCAGCTCAGATTATATAGCATTGAATGATAACGCTACGAGTGAGTGGAAGTGTAGTAGAGCGCACGAGGAAGTGGTTTTGGGATGAACTGAGGCATTTACCAGGACAGAGGATAACCATGGAAGACCTTAGGACTGTCAGGCATGCTAGGTGCTTGTCTGACAGGTAGACTTCCCTCCTAAGTACAGTTGTCACCGTCTGTGGCTGAGCCACCGTGCTTGGTCAACATTTAAACGCAAAAAGGAGAATGAAAACACTAGACAAAAGTGTAATGCAGAACGATCTTCTGGAACGTACCGACGCTTCAGAGAACCCTGCCACCTCCATACTGAGGGTAGCTGCCGCCAGAACACAGAAGGCAACCTGTTATCTTCAGGGTCACCGCCAAGGGAACCTCGTATAACTTTTAATTTAAATAATAAAATTAGGAATAATATAAATAGCTACACGAAATGTGGAAAGAGTGGAGCCTCGTCGTATAACTAAACAAATAATATATTACATACCTAAAAGAAGAAGATGCATACCAATGAATGTTCATTGTTGTCCCCACACGAGCCCGCCAGTGGTCCTTGCCTTGAGTCAGATGGAACTAGCCCACATTATCATCCTGTTTCTTGAAGATCCATTTGAATATTACGCTCCCATTTTCACCTGTGTCCCGGAAGTGGGATCTGCCATTCAGATTTTCTGACACATGTCCATTACGTGCTACAATGGCAACCCATCTCATCTTCCTTGATTTAAAAATGGCAATACCATTCAGTGGACAGTACAAATTACAAGACACTTCGTTATTAATTTTTCTCCAGCCGGCTGTTGTTTCCTCCAGCGTAAGTCCCAACATTCTGTTCATTACCCGTTCGCAGACAGTCACTGTTTGTGTCTTTCGCTTGGTGTTCATACCCATAACAAAACAGCAAAGGAAATTGTAGTTGTTTGTTGAGTATCGACTTTGTTTTAAGAATGCGGACTGAAAGACAGAAGATTCTAAACTTTATGTTAAGAAGCTTTCCCTGAATTCAGTCAATTTCTTCTTGAATGTAATTTTATGTGGACCTGCATAACCTAGTCGGTATAGCGACTCGGTACGGCCTGGGCGGTCCGGTGATCGAATCCCGGTGTGGGAGAGATTTTCCGCCCCCGTCTAGACGGGCCCTGTGGCCTACGCAACCTTCTATACAATAGGTACCGGGTCTCTTTCCCGGGGTAAAGCAGCCGGGCCTTTCGTTGACCACTCACCCCAATCTAGCACCGAAGTTGAAGAAAAATAGAGCTGTACCCCTATTGTGGCAGGTTACAGGGTGAACTTAACCTTTTACTGTTAGGCTTGTGTTCCAGATTTCTGAATTTTGCCATATATTCAAACAATTTATTACCTCATACAGAAACAGTAAAACACATTCCTTCGCGCACAGTATTGGCTTCAGTAGATGGAAGTAATGTTTCAACAAGGAGACATTAAAGCCTTTATTTAAATTTGCCTTTGACGCAGCGCAACAGTATGTCACAGTATTTTCACATTGGACCTAAAATGCCCCCCCCCCCCCCCCCCCCCACCCCCCCCCCCCCCGCCCCCCCCCCCCCCCCCCCCCCCCCCCCCCCCCCCCCCCCCCCCCCCCCCCCCCC
>Ga0123355_10011538_pt1 | contig 13628 bp, 9 predicted proteins | sample TergutEmb28metaG_3_FD_89872 | JGI IMG/M metagenome (GOLD analysis project Ga0123355, IMG submission 89872) | Embiratermes neotenicus P1 segment gut microbial communities from Petit-Saut dam, French Guiana - Emb289 P1 | ecosystem: Host-associated > Arthropoda: Insects > Digestive system > Gut ...
CCCTAATTGTTTGTTGTTTCATTTAATGATATTTGGCTTACGCTGTTTTCTGACTGCAACTCAGCCGCTTTAGCCTGTACATCAGGCCATGCGATGACAAGTGAATTATATGCATACGCTTCTTGCGCCCAACCCTTGCGATCGGCGATTGTGAACAGCCGATATGCGAGGTCTTTTGCGTGTTCTGGCTCTGACGTGAATATATCAGCGATAATTCTCGCTACACCGACCACCCCGTCTTTTTCCATCGCATAGGTTAGTTGCTGGGTAAGAACCCATACGATCTCAGTGTCGATCTTTTCTGAGATTTCATCCCGCGTGAGCAGATGGACAACACCTTTCTGCGCGTACAAGACACCACGCACAGCCAGTTTTTCTACTGATGTATTCTTAGACTGCGCCCATTGGTTTGCCTCGCCGAATTTTATGTCATTAAAGGCATATTCGCTGTATAGCGCGACACAGAAATGACTATCACGATCAAGCTCGTCATTCTGTTCGTTAAAATACTGATAGAGCTCCTGAATGATTATTTGCAATGCCGAACGCACGCTCATGGGTGTTCCGTCTGCTTCAAGCACTTTGGAGAAACGAGAGTACACACCCATACCTGGGCCTATGGCTGATTGTGACAAATCAACCGGGGCGATGTTGGAAGCTTGCAGTTTTTGCAGTGCGGGTTTGAGTTCGCGTTTAAGTGTGTTTATAAAATCGCGACGGGTGGTTGTCGGTGCGTTTTTGGGACGTTTGCGACATACAAGGACTATTGAGGAGGCGAGGGCATTGGTACCAAGGCTTAATACTCGATTTGCCATTTCTGTGCGTATCGGCCATGTTCCCGTTATAGAAAACCCAGCTTGAATAATAGCAGAAAGCATTGTCTCCCACCCAGTTGAAGTCATCTTTCCTTCATTATCGTCCACACTTTGCTTAAAAGCATAATAAACCGTTACAGGGATGTCAATATGCGAAACTTCGTTGATTTTTCTGAATGTCTGGAGCATTCCATTTTCAAAAAAATCGCGAGCTTTTTCAACACTTCCATTAAAGCAATATGGAGATGCAATAAGTTCTTCCGCTTTAGGTGTCAACATTGTTTTGAACAATTCAGGATATATCTGTTTTAATGACTGACGCATCCAAACGTAAAAAAAATCAGACAAAACTGCATACCCGATATTATCGTAATATGGAGGGTCTGTGGAAACCATTATGTTCTGTAGCCCACATGTACTCTGAGCATCCGCTTGCCTTGCATATCCATTTGATGAGGTACATAATGGGGAAATGCTTTTGTATGTCCATTCGAGCTTATTAAGCCAGCCGCCATAAGAATCACTAAATACATTCGCTTCAGTAAAATCCCATGTCATAGGTAATGCTTGACGAGTAAATGTATTTGCTGCTTTGCCACCCGCAGGTTGCCAGTTGCATAATGATGAGTTGTAGTCAGCAATTTTACTTACAACAAATGAAAGGTATACTGCGATCGCTCTTGCATACTCCACAGTGCTTCCATCTGTTATAATTTCTTGCTGTACTTCATTTATCAGATTGCAAAATGTAGCAAGGGTTACAAGTTGGCGGTTTGTAAACAGCTTGTCAAATGTATCTAATCCGTAAATAGGCGGACTGAACCATCTTGGATTCTTTGAAATCTCACTTGTTGGATATTCGTTTGGTTTTTCGACTTGAGCTGCAGAGATATGTTCTTCGTTAGGTGATATATACAGCCGCCCCTTTTTTCCTTGGGAAACAATTGCAAGCAGTGTCGCACTCATCTGTCCGGCTTTCGCTTCTTCTTTAATATACTTTGGTGTCGTTGATTCGCTGCATCTAACACATTTGAAATTCGCTCCACGAGACGTTTTCGGCGGTTTGGGTGCGCCTTTCCCCTCTTTAACCTCAAATCTAATGTCATTGCCTTCAATAATTGGTTGTATATATGCCTCTTTACCCTTCTTCTTTGATAGTACAAAACTACTCGCTAACGGCATATCACATCCGCAAGCTGGGTTCGGGCATTTTATTGTCCGTGCCCAAATCCATGCAATGACGGTACGGCTTTCACCGTTTTCGTCTTTTACTTTCGGGTATAATTGCCCGATCCGCTCGAAAGCTTTTTTCCACATCCATTCGCCATAATAGCGCACATCTTCGGCAAGTCCATGTGCTCCCGTCCAGGTCTTCGCAAGCCGATTGGAATCAGGGTTTATTGGTGGTAGCCCTACGAACTTCGGAGGCATTTCAATCAATGCTTTGTTTATCATCACGGCAATGGGATTTAGGTCACTTGCATGGGCTTCCAGACCGAGTCGCTGGGCTTCTATTGGAATCGAGCCGCCACCTGCAAACGGGTCAAGAAGGGCAGGTAGGTTATTATTGGTAGATTTCATAATTTCGGTTTTCGCAGCATCAAGTACATCTTTGTTACTAGAATTTTCCCATTTTACAAGTTCCGACAAAATTTTGAAAAGCCGTTCCCGCTCAGCATTCTGCTCTTCTTCGGTTGAGAATTGCTCTGGCAGACTCGAAGGATCATCAACAAGTGATGCCCAAATAACAGCACGAGTTGCAGCAAGTGGACGCCTTGCCCACCATAAATGTAGACGAGCAGGGTGTCCGAGTTTGGCGCTGCGTTCTTTCACAGATTCGCGGTTTATCACTTCAAGTGGCAGAGCCACTTCTATTAGTTTCTTTTTGTGTTCCATCAGAGTATCTCCTATAGATTTTATTATCAAGAGCAACAAACTCATTAAATAAATCAATAACACTCATAAACTGATACCTCGCGATAATATGATTTCAGTACTGTTAACGAGTTCAACGATATTATAATTAACGCTTGTCGCAGCAAAATCAGGGCGTTCGCGGAAGGGCTTTTTTAAGTATACAATTTTCATCTGTGCTCCATCCACTTCGACAATTGCCAGTAAATACTCATCTGGCTTGTTGAGTGCTGTAAGAATCTCATTTTTACTGACGGTTACAGTAGTCGCACCTGCTGACCTGCCTTTGACTTCGATAAATCGAAGTGAAGCACCGCATGCATCTCTCTTGCTTATTGGTATCTGCGACTCTATATCGTAACCAACCTTTTCTGCACTTACATCTGTAGGTTTAAATCCTAGGGATGTTTCAATATCCATCACGGCTTTCATCGCAGTGAGTTCTATCTCACGTCGTGCTGAAGCGTCAGCAGCAAAGGTATCATGTATGCCCATCAACTTATTAAGCAACCCGCGAGGTATGACAATAGCCCCACCAACAATCACAGGTGGCATTGCGGAGATCATTTTCTCTGCTTCCAGCTCTGCAAGCCGCTTTTGCATACGGGCTTCGAGTTCCTCTGCTCGACGAGCAGCCATTTGTGAATTCAGCTTGGCATTCGTCTTGCCCGTTGACTCTTTCATTTTCAAATCGCCGGCGCGGAAGTCCCAATACTGTATTTCAGCTGTAAGACGCTCCTTGACGGCTTTGGCGGTTTTATCAATGAGTTTTGTTTTACGTTCGCGTACTTCAGCAACATGAGCAGGAATAATCTGTGAGATTGCATAACCGACTGCGATGTCCTCAACATTCGTTTGAAGCCACTTCTGGTTATTAAGGAAAAAGCGGATAGCGTCCTGTTCGTCCTCTTTTGCGGCGCAGTAATCTAGGTAAGGTGCATATCCCGCATTTAGTGCACTTCCGTCTTCTTTTATCTCAACGAAATGAATGTGTTTTGATATTACACGTTTACTTCCACTTGGCAGGATAACACCGTCCTGCACTGAGTCTTCAACATAGAATAACAACCGGGGATCAACGCAGTAGTCGCTGTCGTCAATGAAAACAGTACCACGCTTCAACACATCAATGTTTCGCTCCCGAATGAGATCGATGACCGCTTCCAGCAATGGATGTCCGGGTGCGATGAGTGCAGCGGGCACAAGTCCTTGCACATTACAGTATGATTTGTCGAAACATACGCGCTCATACCTATGCAACACAGGCTCGCCAAAGCCAATTTGCATGTCGCGGTTTCGGATAGCAAACGGCACGGAGCTTATCTCATAGCGACCTTTTTCGCGTGGACGGATTTTCCCACCGATATTTCTAAATGCCTCTAAAAAGAACGCTTCTATAAAATGAGGTTGTAATTTGTGAGCCTCCATCCGTTCCATATCCTCGCGAATTGCAATAATTTGATGTACATCCATAACATCTTCAGTCAAAGCATGATCGTCAAGCAGCTTTTGAATTTCCTCTCGGTTGAGCGAATGATCTACGACTTCATATAGCCGCGCTTTTACAGCAGGGTCATTGCCGTAACGGATAGCTTCAACAAGTAATTCACGAAGCGGTTTATTCTCAAATGTTACCTTGCCTAGAACATCAAAAACCTTTCCTTTGAGTGCTTCCCGTTCCTGTTCCAGTTTTTCGAGCAATCGCCCAAAAACCATGCCTTCACGGGTTTCACGGGATACAAGGTTCCAAAGGTGGCAAACTTCTGTTTGTCCGATTCGGTGGATACGTCCAAAGCGTTGTTCAAGCCGGTTCGGGTTCCATGGGAGGTCATAATTGACCATCAAGTGAGCTCGTTGCAAGTTAATACCTTCACCAGCTGCATCAGTAGCGATTAAAATGCGAACTTTTTTATCTTGTTTGAATAGTTCTTCGACTTTACGTCTTTCGTCACGAAACATACCGCCGTGAATGGTTACAACTGCTTCCTCGTCTCCAATGAGCGAACGGATTTTATCGGCTAAGTAACGCAGCGTGTCACGATGTTCCGTAAATATAATCAACTTATTACGCAGACCGTCCGTGTGCATATTCTCATTATCTTGGAGTAATGTGGAAAGTTCCTCCCATTTCCTGTCTTCGCCACTTTGGCGTACATTGTTCGCCATACGCTCCAGCTTTTTAAGGGTGGCAATTTCCGCTTCCAGTTCCGAAATAGTCTGTGCAGCTGAAGCTTGGTCTACAACCTTTTCTTCAGTATCTTCCAGTTCTGCCGATGGCATATCGTCATCGTCATAATCGTTGTATCCTGGTACATTATAGTCTGCCACTCGCTTGCCAAGCTGTTCTTCAGCAAGGCGGTTTTCTAATCGCTCTCGGCGTCGTTTAAGTGACTGATAGATTGCTTCTGGCGAGGAAGCAAGACGACGCTGTAATATTGTTAAAGCAAATCCAACTGTGGTTCTACGGTCATTGTTTAAATTATCAGCACGGTTAAACTCATCTTGAACATAGTCGGTGACTGCTGTATATAGTTTCGCCTCTAATGGAGATAAATCATAGTTGACTGTATAGGCTCTGCGTTCAGGAAACAATGGGGTACCATCAAATTTCAACAAGTCCTCTTTGACAAGCCGTCGCATAACATCTGAAACATCTACGGCTTGGCTGCCACTCCGAGCCACGCCTTCAAAGCGATCTTGGTCGATAAGCGACATGAAGAGCTGAAAGTCTTCTTCTTTGCCGTTGTGTGGGGTTGCGGTTAACAACAGAAAGTGCCTCGATATTGACGACAAGAGCCGCCCAAGCTGAAATCGCTTTGTATATTTAATCTCTCCACCCCAGATGGTGGCTGACATTTTATGTGCTTCATCGCAGACAATTAAGTCCCAGTCGGTCACTCGTAATTTCTCCTGTATTTCCTCATTACGCGATAACTTGTCCAATCGAACTATGCAAAGGCTTGTTTCAGCGAATACATTGCCTGAGACAGCTGATTCGATACGGTCATTTGTGAGTATTTCAAATCGCAAATTGAACTTGCGATATAACTCATCTTGCCATTGCTCTGCCAAATTGCCTGGCGAAACAATCATGCAGCGTTTTAAATCACCACGAATGAGTAATTCTTTAAGAAAAAGCCCTGTCATAATGGTTTTACCTGCGCCAGGGTCGTCTGCTAAAATGTAGCGGAGCGGAAGCCTTGAGAGCATTTCTTGGTAAACAGCTGATATTTGATGTGGCAATGGATCAATAGCGGATGTATGCACTGCGAGATATGGGTCAAATATGTGTGCGAGGTTTATTCGATAGGCTTCCGAGACAAGGCGTAGAAGGTTGGCATCCGCGTCAAAACTCCATGGTAAATTGCCGTCTTTAGCATCAATCCGATTCTCGTCTTCTCTATATAAAATCTGCTCGGAGACATTTCCCGCATTGTTCTTGAACGTGACTGTAATGGCATTTGTGCCGTGCCATTTGACTGCTACAATGCTAACTGTATCATTTCCGGCAAGGCCGGCGACGTTTGTACCAACGGTTATATCTTCAAGTCGTGCCATAATACTCATCACTCCAGTAAAATGAGTTTATCATAATCTTCTTTATTTGGAAAATGAGTTTTTATTTATTGCCTTCTGCGAACATATGTATTTACATCGTAAGTACACTATTGTATAATTGTAAATCCGAGAGTTTTGTTTTCATGACATAAGTATGCTGGGCTACCTTTTATAACATAGTGGGGGGAACAAATGTGCCAAGATAATAAATTCGGTGGAAACTGGACAGAGAAAAAACTAGATGCTGTGGAGGAGTATTTAAAGTTTTTTACCACAGCATTGAAAAACCAAAACTTCAAGCTCTGTTACATAGATGCGTTTTCGGGTTCTGGGAACGTAATCCTAAATGATAGAAACGTTACTGATGGTTCTGCCATCAGAGCGTTGAAATATCCATTCGATAGATATTTTTTCATTGAAAGGGATAAGGAGCATTATCTTGAACTATGCCGAAAAATCAAATTGGATTACCCCAATAAATCAAACATGATATCTGTACTAAATGGCGATTGCAATGAATTGCTACAAAGTATAAATGGCCGTCAATGGTACTCAGAAAAATGGCGTGGGGTTATCTTTCTTGATCCATACGCTATGGAGCTAGATTGGGGCTCTTTGGAGAAAATAAGCAGGACACAAGCCTTTGATGTGTGGTATTTATTTCCTTTTTCAGCAGTAAATCGCAATCTGAAAAATAACGGCAAGATACTAGCGGCAAATGAAGTAAGATTAAGTAGAATTTTTGGCACAGATGATTGGAAAAAAGAGTTATATGCTACATCTTCACAAATAACACTTTTTGATGAGCCAGAGGTTGAAAAAATCCCAGATGGACTAAAGCGATTTATTATCAAGAGGTTAGGGGAAACTTTTCAAAATGTGGCACAAAATCCTGTAATACTAAAGAATACAAATAATTCACCTTTGTTTTTGCTTTGCTTCGCTGTCAGCAACCCAAACCCAGCTGCATGGGGATTGGCGTTAAAGGGCGCAAATCATATTTTAAAACACACGGAGGATTGATAATGCGTGTCTCAAAAATCAAAGATAGAGTGGACTGAAAGTACATGGAATCCTGTAACTGGTTGTGATAAAGTATCCGCGGGTTGTGAAAATTGCTATGCTTCTCGAATGGCTAGTCGTCTGCTCAAAATGGGTAATGCGAAATACGCTAATGGATTCAAGTTGACATTGCACGACAGATGTCTCAATGACCCACTTTCATGGAAAAAGCCTATGCATATTTTTGTCAACTCCATGTCTGATTTATTCCATAAAGATATTCCATTAGCTTATATACAGAAGGTTTTTGAAGTTATGAATAGTTGCTCACACCATACATTTCAAGTTCTCACTAAGCGAGCTGAGAGGCTTGGTAATATAGCAGACAAAGTGACGTGGACCAAAAATATTTGGCTGGGTGTGACCATAGAAAATGAGGTAAGTAAAGACAGACTCGAGCATTTGAGAGGAATGCCTGCAAAAATAAAATTTATATCATTTGAACCGCTCCTTGATGATGTTGGCGTTATAAATCTGAAAGATATAGATTGGGCAATTGTTGGCGGAGAGAGCGGCTGGAAAGCTAGAACCATGAAGGAAGAATGGGTAGTCAATATAAAGAATCAATGTGAACATCATGGTACGCTTTTCTATTTCAAGCAATGGGGTGGGGTCAATAAAAAAAAGTCTGGGCGATTGTTACTTGGGCGTACTTGGGATGATACTCCAACCAAAAATGTTGTTTCAAAATTGCCTTCCGTTATGTAGCTAGTAGGTTGATCAGTCTAAAACTGGTATAAAAGCGGTCATCCCGGGCTTGACCCGGGATCCCATGAAATCAGCCAATCTCAGGGGATTGCGGGTCAAGTCCGCAATGACGTTTTGTAAAACCTTTGGTCTGAACAAAGTACTAGTGTTTGGGCTGGTTTTTTGTCCAAGCTGATGAGTTTTGTAATTGTAATTGAAAAGTGGATGGCTCGAAAGTATAAACTATTTATCTGAATGGACATCCCGATTTTACCACAGCACGAGTAAGTTTCTATATTGTAGATTTGGTTAATAACTCGGAAATCTTATTACAGCGAGGTTGAAGTGGAATATAAAAAGAAGCTCATAGAGGTGGCATTACCACTTGAAGCGATAAACGCCGCTTGTTCATATGAAAAAATGCCAGGCATTGGACCACATCCACGCGGCTTGCATTTGTGGTGGGCTCGGCGACCCTTAGCGGCGGCTCGTGCTGTTATATGGGCTTCGCTTGTTGATGATCCCTCCAGCTTGCCAGAGCAGTTCCCGACCACGGAAAAGCAGAGTTTTGAGCGGGAACGATTGTTTAAAATACTTTCTGATCTTGTCAAGTGGGAGAACTCCAACAATCAAGAGGTTTTAAATGCTGCTAAATACGAAATTATGAAATCCACAGGTGGCAATCCTCCACCACTGCTTGATCCGTTTGCAGGCGGTGGTGCAATTCCGCTCGAAGCACAAAGACTTGGTTTGGAAACCCACGCTGGTGATTTGAACCCTGTTGCTGTTTTGATAAACAAGGCTATGATTGAGATACCACCGAAGTTCGCTAACCACCCGCCAGTGAACCCTGAATCTGGTCATCAGTTAAGTCAACCCTGGAGCGGCATAATGGGTCTTGCCGAAGACGTGCGGTATTATGGTAAATGGATGAAAGAGAAAGCCTTTGAGCGTATTGGACACTTATATCCGAAGATCAAGGACGAACAAGGACAGCAACACACGGTTATCTCGTGGATTTGGGCGCGGACGGTGAAATGTCCAAACCCTGCTTGTGGCTGTGAAATGCCGCTGGTGAGTAGTTTTGAATTGTCAAGGAAGAAGGGGCGTGAAGCACATATTCAGCCGATCATTGAAGGAACGAATATACGCTATGAAGTGAAGCATGGAAAGAACGCGCCTAAGTCTCCAAAAATTTCTCGTGGGAAATTTTTGTGTATATGTTGCAGCGAGCCAGTTCAAGCAAATTATATAAAAGCAGAAGGCAAGAGCGGTCGTATTGGAGCAGTTATGACAGCTATAGTCGCTGAAAGAAAAGGTGGCCGTTTTTACACTTCATCTAACAGAGTTCACGAAAATGCAGCAGATTGTACGTTACCTGCATGGATGCCAGAAGGAGATATTCCATCACGCTTAACTGGCGGAACGTGTGTTCCTTATGGATATGATGAGTGGTATAAAATTTTTACAAATCGGCAACTTACTGCATTAACAGAACTTAGTGACCTCTTAGATGAGGTGCAAAGTCGAGTTGAGAGTGACGGAGGAGCAGTTGATTATGCCCATGCTATTAAAGTATATCTCGCATTTGCTGTTGACAGAACAGCAGATTTTTCCACGTCAAACTCGCGATGGGCAGTGAGCAATGAAAAAGCTATGAATCTGTTTAGTAAACAGGCCATTCCGATGACGTGGGATTATCCAGAGGTTAATATATTCGCTAACTCTGTAGGAGGATTTGAAACAATTGTAGAGTTTATTAGTAAATGTATGATGACTTTGCCTTTAGGAGATAAAGGTTTAGCCAAGCAGCAAGACGCACAAACAGATGTTGGTATTCGCAACATAATGGTTTCAACAGATCCACCGTATTATGACAATATTAGCTATGGAGATCTTTCTGACTTCTTCTACGTTTGGTTGCGACACAATCTACGCAGCACATTTCCAGATTTATTTCGTACCATGTTTGTGCCAAAGACAGAGGAATTAATAGCAGCTCCGTATAGGTTTGATGGCAGTCAAGAAAAAGCAAGAGATTTTTTTGAAGATGGTATGTTGCAGGCTTTTAAGCAGATAAATATGTATGTGACATCAGAAATACCAGTGACTGTTTACTATGCTTTCAAGCAAAGTGAATACGTTGATAATAGTACTATATCTACAGGTTGGGAAACTATGCTGTCTGCTATAATTCAAGCAGGTTTTACAATAACAGGTACATGGCCAATGCGTTCTGAGCAAGCGTATAGAGCAATCAGTATAAATACAAACGCACTTGCATCGTCTATCGTGCTTGTGTGTCGAAAGCGTCTCAGCAATGCTGCTATATGCACCCGTCGTGATTTTACTAACGCATTGAAGCGCGAACTCAAACCTGCACTAGAAAAGTTGCAAGCGTCCAATATCGCGCCGGTAGACTTAGCCCAATCGGCAATTGGCCCTTGCATGAGTGTATATTCCCGTTTTTCGCAAGTTCTTGAAGCGGATGGTACACAAATGAGTGTTCGTTCGGCGCTCCAAATAATAAATCAGGAACTCGATATGTATTTTTCTGAGCATGACGGCGAGCTTGATCGAGACAGCTGTTTCTGCATAGAGCTTTATTCACAGTATGCTTTTAATAACATGCAATTTGGAGAAGCTGACGTGCTGGCACGAGCAAAGAACACTTCTGTGGAGAGACTCGCAGGACGCGGCGTTTTGTACGCGCAGAAAGGTGTGGTGCGCTTGCTGACAAGGGAGGAAATATCGACTAATATAGAAAAAGTCACAGAGAGCACTTGGTTATTGGCACAGCAATTGACCCGCGCAATGGAAACCGGTGGTGGGGTTCAGGAAGCTGCCGAAATAGTAAGCGAATTGTTTGGCTCGGTCGGAGAAAGAGCAAAGGCACTGGCGTATCGTCTGTTTACCCTCTCTGAACGTAAAGGCTGGGCACATGAAGCCTTCGCTTACAACTCACTTGTCATTGCTTGGCCAGAGATTCAAGCGGCAGCCACCGACATTCAGTCACGGGTAGCAGACTCAGAACAAATGTCGTTGCTTGACGCTGAGGATTAAATGGCTATTAGACATATGGAAAAGATGCTGCACCAAGGATATGGGTGCGGCATCTTTTCGTGGTTTTATATGTTGCCATGGATAACCACCCCGCCCTTCGGGCACTCCCCGAGAATTTCTTGACAATATTGATATAAAATACTATGAAATAATAAATTATTTTACAAAAATCATTGGTGTGTGATATAATAATCTATCGATTTCTATATTATTTTCAATGAGGAGGGTTAATAACTTGGAAAATTATGTCTTATGGATCTTGGTGGGGGTAGTAGTACTATTTGTTATGTATATAATTGCGCTTTATAATTCACTTGCGAAAGCACGAAACCGAGTGAAAAACCAATGGGCACAAATTGATGTACAGCTTACGAGGCGTGCCGAACTGATTCCTAACCTTATGGAATGCGTTAAAGGTTATATGAGCCACGAAAAAGAAACACTAGGGCGTATTGTCGAAGCAAGGGCTGCCATGATGAGAGCAAAGGATCCTCAAGGGGCCTATGAGGCCAACAGCCAGCTCGATGCTGCACTCCCTAGCCTCTTTGCCGTTGCCGAAGCTTATCCTGAACTTAAAGCTAACACTAATTTTATCCAACTACAAAGTGAACTAAAAAACACTGAAGACAAAATTGCTTTTGCACGACAGTTCTACAATGACACAGTGCTGATATATACAGACAGGATTACCCTCTTTCCAGGAAATATCTTTGCTTCGCTACTGGGTTTTCATAAGGAACACTGCTTTGTTGCAAGTGAGGCATCTATGAAAAATGTAAGTGTAAAGTTTTAAACGGGGGGTACTTCAATGCCAAGCCGTCGTTTTAAAACTAAAAAACAACGAAAAATTGTACGCTCGAAAAGAATTGTAGCCTTAGTTGTAAGCCTAGTTTTCTCTGTAGTTTTTATACTTTATTCTTTATGGCTTTTAAGCTTTACCACGGATATTGATCAAGCTGTTCGCGAATCACCTGAATTTCGTCATATAATAGTTTTGATTAGCGTTGCTTTTGTATCATTTTGTATATTATTGACTGTGCCATATTTAGCCATTTTTTTTGGAATACAGAGTGGTCGGAAAAAAGGACACCGTGCAAATGCAACTTACAAAGCAAGTCTTGGTATCAAGTACTATCGGGATATACTGAAAGATATGAGTCCTGCAACCATGAGTTTGCTAATGGATTTAAACATAGAAAGCAGAAAAGACGTATCTGCTACATTGTTGCGTTTATACGATAAAGGTATGGTTAAGTTTGAAGGCGGAAGAGTTACATATACTGGGGCAAGGCATCATGTAGATAGAGGGGAACATGAACTCTTAAACATGATCGTTAACAATGATATAACACGACATAGAATAAATCATTGGAAAAAAAATCGAAAACAGGATGCAATTACTGAAGGATATATTTCAAAAAGTGACATTTCTCAAGAAGCAACAGCTGGATGCCTTGCAAAAGGGTGCTTACTGGGTTGCTTATTGCCATGGGTGGTCCTTACTGTTGTTCTTTTAGGAGTTGGTTTTTATCTTGGCGGCTATACTGAAAGTACAAGCAATAATTACACTGAGGAAGTAACGTTTTTGGATACCATTGATACCAGTATGTTTTTCGAGGATTTTGATGCCGAAGAATTTTTTGAGGCTTTTGAAAGGCTTGAACAAAACGAAATTTATCCGGGAGACATACAAATTATTACAGTAGGATTGGAAAGATTCATCATCTCATTTATAATTCTAAATATTACTATATTCTTTCTAGTTTTTATTTTCTTTCGGATGGCTGGACACTGGTTTTCCTCGTCCCAATATAAGAGGACACAAAGAGGTAATGAAACGGCGGAAAAAATTGCGGGGTTACAGAGATTTATTCATGAATTTTCAAAGCTTTCTGAGGCCAAAAAGGAGCACGTTGTTTTGTGGAACGATTTTTTGGTATATGCTGTTGTACTGGAGAAAAATGAAAGAATTGTGAATGACATAAGCAGGTATTATAAAGTAAATCTAAGGGACGTGGTAAACGCAATTGAACAGTGAGCAGTTCAAAAAAGTGTCAAGGGGCATACCTCCCTTGGCATTTTTTTGTTGAAGCTGTAAACCCTGAAAAAAATAAACAAAACAATTCGCTGTAGGGGTGAGGCTTGCCTCGCCCGGGATCGCCGTTTGGCTTTATTTCATGAATTTTTTTCTACAAGGTGCTCGATGTGAGGTAAATGCATGAGCATTGAGAAATGTCAAGGGAAAATTACTACAGAAAACTTGTTAATGATAAACAAACAAGAAATACACATCGTAAACCTTCAGAGGAAGAACTTAGATACATATGAACAATATTATGTAGAAAAGTCCAAATAATCGACTATTTTGCAGTGTTATTATGGTAACTTTGTACAACTTAACTCACGAGACCTCATATAGAGGATATTTACTATTTTCGGGTATACTGATACAATGTTATAGTGTGTGACATAATTTGTTGCTCCAACTTCAAAAAGAAAGGTGGTCTTTTTGTGTCAAATATGGTAGAA
>Ga0123355_10011541_pt1 | contig 13628 bp, 15 predicted proteins | sample TergutEmb28metaG_3_FD_89872 | JGI IMG/M metagenome (GOLD analysis project Ga0123355, IMG submission 89872) | Embiratermes neotenicus P1 segment gut microbial communities from Petit-Saut dam, French Guiana - Emb289 P1 | ecosystem: Host-associated > Arthropoda: Insects > Digestive system > Gut ...
TCGTTGTGCATCACAATAAAACTAGATAGTGCTGCTATCTAGCGGTGACAGTTTCCCGCACTTAATTCAAAAACGTAGGTCGCAACTTGGATTTGTAACTTACTTATTGAATTACCCTCGTATATACAACATTCCTCTCCTCCTTGATTACGCATTACTTCTTTGTTTCTCACATGATCAGTCCAATTGATCTTCTCCATCCTTCTCCAGCACCACACTTCATAACTTCCCCGGTATTTTGGATCTACTTTCTAAACTGTCCAAGTTTCAGCTCCATACACAACTGTGCACCAAATGTAGCATTTTACTAGATTCTTCCTTACATTTTAGTCCAATATGCTGGCAAAAAAACTCTTCTTCTTGGTGAATGCTGCCCTTGCCATGGCAATTATGCATTAATTTCACAGGTGCATCTTGCAACATTTGCTATCATGCTACCCAAATTGTTGAAATATTCCACAGTCTCCCCTTGTTTCTATCATAATCTGCACTGGACATGATTGCCTTGAGATTCTCATTACATTAATTTTTTCCACACTCATTTCCACTCCATGGCATCTTCCAATCTCAATTAACCTATCAATCATGCCCTTTAGCACCATTTCTTCCTTAGCCAGTAGCACAGGATCATCTGCATATTTCACAGTGCAAATTACTTGTCCTATTTTGAAGTCTCGAAACCCATGGACAGCTTCCTAGGTAAGTTACTCATTGCACAAATTGAACAGAACTGGTGACAAACAGCTTCCTTTTCTAACTCCTCTTCCAGTCTTCACACTTCTTGTCTCCCCTTGGTCCACTTGTATTTTAACACTCTGATCCATGTACAAATTGCTGACAAATTGTCTTTTGCACCAGTTGATACTAATTCCCTTGAGACATGAATGAGTTAAATCACAGTTTAGTACAACAAATCTTTCAACTCTGATTATTGATTTATCTGAAATTAAGTATTAACATATGTGATTCAGGTACTAATATATTAAATTTCTCTTTACTTCAACAGACTGTTCTATAGTTTTTCATAGAATTACACATACTAGCAAAAGAATGCAATTACACAAAATATTTTTCTTCTGTTCTACACATTCTGGCTGTAAGACAACATTATTTGCACATGCTTTAATTTCTACCCATGTTGCAATGATCTAAGAATTACCCCTCTACCATCACAATATGCATATAGTCCTCCACTTTTTGTTCCTACTAATCATTATCTCAAGAATTCTGAAAGGTAACAAGGTGGAAGTTGCTGGTCACCTAAGTTACAGTGTTTGGTAAAATGCTGGTACATGTTACCTGATACTCACTTTAGGCACTGCTGCAAGACACACTATCTTGTCCGTTTCTGAATCCACACTGAAGAACATTGCGGACGTTTCCGGAGACAATGTTTTTACTTGCTTCAGAGCCCCATCAAGTGCCTGGAAAGGAAAAATCTCAAATAACTCATGAAAAACTCAACCATCAGGGTATAATTCTTTCACATTTGCCATCTTCTATAATAGAAACACTGGTTCAGAACACACTCAATTCAATTCCACCCTGTTACACAAATCACATCAACAACGAATACAACATGAAATCAATGGAACCTAAAATCTGAATTACGCAAATCTCTATTGACAACACGGTCAAGCAACTGAAAAAAGTAAGGTCAGAAATTCTTGCATGCCTAACCAGTAAAGTATGACCATCACAGAGGCGTGTTTCATGAAACTCGTGCTTGTGTGACAACTTTTTTGTCAAGAACTCCTATACTGAATTTCATGACAATCCTGTAAACAGTTTACCTGCCAATACTAGGTAGCAGAGAGACAGACGCAAGCATGTAGGCTTCAAGTGAGACATTCACCATGATGATAATAATATTAACAGAAACTGATTCCTGAACATTAAGCTGTGTGTTGTGAACTACCTAACAGCTCACCTTTGTATTGGAATAAGCTCTCAGCTCTTGTACAATGACAGGTGCTTTAGGGTTTGCAGTGAGAACGGTCTTAACTTCCTCTATGACATTAGCAGAAACTGCAGCCTTGCTGGCACGATCCTTGTCATCTAGCTGCTTTTTCAGGCACTTCAAATTTGATCTCATTTCCTCCTACACACATTGAAAGAAGTTAGAATAAGCAAACGTCAAAATTTTTAAACTTGAAATTCACTCTAAATGTCATTTCAAATTTAAAACTAAATTTTGAACCTCTGACCGATTTTCAATCAGAGAAACATTAAACTCAAGTTTTGGTCACAACACTGGGTTAGAGAAACTCTATTACAGTATTTTCACATAACAAACTTGCTTTGGCAACATATTTAACATTTTGTGACAAGACTTGAAAATTACAAATTGTTAACAGTTCTCCTTCATAAAAAGAGTTAATTATTGTGATCTATGTTAAGGTATATGAAGCTTGCTGGTGGGTCATGCTCCACACACACACAAAATAATAAGCACTGAATGGAGCACTTGTACCCAGAAAACTATTTCAACTAATTACAGATTCCACACTCTTGCCTTAAATCAGATACAATTTCAACACCCATTTTTCTCTCCAGAATTCCACAGGTATAAGCTGCACTAGAGACAGCACACTCATTACTGAATTATCATATAATGCTAAAGTGATTAGATTACCAACTACATCAATAACATACCTTCTTCCAGTATGGTATGGTAGCATGAGAGACATCATCAGTAAGTTCCACAATTTTCTTCACAAGCTCCTTGTTCACAGTTTCACCATGGTCACTCTTCAGCAGTGAAATCAACTCATTCAACTTATTTTCAAGCATCTCTGTCTTCTTCAGAGCCTAATATATATAGACAAATATTTAATGAGAAATCCATTTGTTTATTTTGTGAGCATTTTCTGCAAACATGCTCAATATACAATGGTTTCATACAATACAATTCTAAAAGCAGAATTAGTTACACTGTCAGTCATCACACTAGGCCACTTTACTCCTGGGACAGAGTCCCCCATACACTTTGACAGGCAGACTAAAGAGCTGGTATGCAAGAGACACTGAAGAGAAAATCCCTACCAGTCAGACACTGAAATCCACATATGCAGTCTTCAGCAAGAAGTTTTTCCGACTCAGTAAAGTGTCTGAAGATCCAAACCTGTTGCCAACAACTTGAAATATACAACATTTGGGTTATAACCCAATGACAACAGACCCTATAGCCCCAAGTACTGACATCAGTCTTTTTCTTGACAAATATTTAAGCTGCAAAACATTTTAATGCTCTTTATTACACTGAAATTTTCCACAGGTAAGAACATTTCTGCTGTAAACATTTCAGCAAAGCGATTCAATAATGTAAAGAGATTCCAAATTGTCTAATCCAATGGAATTTGTTTCAGTCACCTTTGAGGCCTCAGGTCCTGTAAGGGCCACAATTCTTCTAATTCCCTTGGCAATTGCTTCTTCACTTGCAATAACAAACCCTCTGATATGGCCAGCACGATGTAAATGTCTAAATGAAGAAAAATTCCACATCATTAATTTAGACTGGCAGCAAAAGCAACTTCTATGCAACTCTAAGTTCAGAATAACCGAAATCCCTGTATGAACATAGTGGATCTTGGACCACTATAATGCATTGCAATAGTGTAAACACAATCAAATTCAAATACATAAACTGTAATCTGCTAGAATAAAAACAGAGTAGCAAAGTGCACTCAAATGGTGTCAGAATCCAGCAACACTGCTGCAGACATTCAATTCCAAATTTCATCCAGTTTTTTTTAGCAACTTCTAGTTCTCAGAAGACTGGCTATAAGAAACCTTCACAACATAAGTGTTCATTCCATGCAAAGCACACAGACAACCTGACATGTAACAATGTCATGTAAGGCTAAGGTATCTGCTGAATTAATAAAAGTGAGTGACTGTCGCTTCCTGTATGTATGTGACAAATAAGTTCATGAAAGAAAAGTTTCAAACCATAAATTGTTAATTTAAACATAGCATTAATTATGCCAGAATCTTATTATATAATGGCCAACATTCAGCATTTAAGAACATACAGTTGTTCAGGCTTGAACAACACTCATAACACATAAAACTGTCTCTTGTGCAAACTGCACAACTAACTTCAGGATGCAGAGCCCTTCTTGAGGAACTGGTAGTCACTGAGCTAGTCAAATCCCTGCCTTTTACACAACCCAAGGGCTCATTACCATTTCCACAGGAGTGCATAAAAGTATAAAACTGACTGTTTTAACAACATAACAAGCTCTTTCAATGTAATCAAATGTAGGATACCCAAATCAAATTAAACCCAGTAGCAGAACTCACTCACGTTCCACCACAAAACTCCACAGAAGTAGTGTTGCCTGCTGGTCCATAAGGGTCAGCTTCCAGCTCTTCTACAGGAATTCCTATAGACACCACCCTGACAGGATCTGGATATGTTTCTTCAAACACTGCACGCAGGCCTTGGATTGCCTTTGCCACAGCCAAGCTTGAGTCTTTAGCATATACCGGCTCATTTTTATCTATCACAGCATTGCACAGAGCTTCTGTAGCCTTCACTTGCTCAACAGACATCGCACCCTATTAAATATGCATGCACAGAATTAACACTGTCTAAATACTACATTATGTTAATGATGCAACAATACACAAACCAATATATCAATAACTATGCACCATTTTCGCAAAGAATCAATATACAGAAGTAACAGTTTTTAAATACATACATCATTTCAGAAGTTTTGTGTATGCTTTTATTGTAATAACAATAATACACCATAACAACACAACTGATACTCCTGAATGTACGCATATGTCCTCCTCTCAATGCAATCACCAGCACTGTCCACACACTTTTCCCAACCATGTGGTAAACGATCAATTTCAGCTTTGAAATTAATCCTTGCTCAGATGATGTACAGAGGCAGTGACAGCAGTGTCAATTTCATCTACCAATTGTAACAGTTTACCCTGAAGATGTTCTTGCACATGTGCAAAAAATCAGTAATTGCATGGAACAAGATCTGGACAGCAGCAAGGATGTTCCAACACCTCCCAGGCCCAATGTTGCACCAGATTTTGCACACTGTGTTGGCGATGAGGTATTGCAATGTCCTGGAGCAAAATGACACCATGCTCAAGCAGTTCTGGTTGTTTACAGCAAACAGATGACCTCACCTTATCCTGCAAAAGTGGGCTGTAATGTTGGCCACTGACCATCATACCAATTGGTATGGGATGGTCAAGCACAAGTCCATTTCAGCTGAAGAACATGGTGTACATAACTTCCAAAGCACACTGACTGTGCCCTGCAATTTTCTTCCTCTGTGATGTCTGGACACACCATTTAGAATTCTGTTGTTACAGCTGAGGGTCAAATGAATACATCCATGGATCGTACATCACTAAAATGCTTTGCCTTTATTTCTCCAATGCCGCAGATGGGTGATGGCCAGAATACGCATTTTGTGGAAAATTTTCATCTCCCCAAGCTGTTGGCAAGAATACGGTAAACACTTGCTGGAGAGATCCCAACTTCTGTAGCAAATACCACGCATGAAATAATGCACATATGTTCAAGGAGATATTTCACTTGTTCCATGTGATGTTCATCTGTCACCAATGTTAGGGCTCCACTGCGAGAGGCATCACCTGTTTCTTCCCGGTCAGTCTTAATGACACTCACCTATCAACAAACAGCTTCCCGTTAACGCAAATGTGTCCCTAAACCGTCCTTCCAAGACTTTTAACAGTCTAGAGCACTTTTAACGAACAAAACATTGAATTATAAAAATGTTCTCACTTCCGTCCACAAGAAACTTCTGTATAGCCCTTCCTGATTCATAGCTAAACAGCAAATGACATCACAAACACAGTGCACCTTTGTTACAGCAGCAACACTGCCACTAATGACACACATGATTTCAGTGACGTCATATGAAGCACCGCATCATGCTGCCATTATACACAAAACTTCTGTAATGACCCAAGTACTTCATTATGTTACAAATTTTAAAATATTTAAATCATTTAGTCATTACTACTATTATTTTCAAATTCTTCCCCACACCAGTTTGTGTACACCCACATACACTGCCCCCACCAAACCCTACACACAGGAATGAGAACCTGTTAACAAAAAATCATTTCAATGTAGTATTGTAGGTTGAAACATTAAGGACAAATGAAAGAAAATAAAAGACAGGCTATGGGACCGTATAAGGGAATGGAACAGGTTTTATATGGTAACCCAAAACCATAAGAAATGGAAAGTGATCCTAATGAGTTCCAGAAGCATATTTAACGAAACGAAGTAGCGATGCTAACGCACCCGCAACTGCATACTTGCATGACGATTTTATATCACTGATGTAAAGCTGCAGGATCATAATGTTAGAATCAAATATGTTCACTGCCTTTTGGGAGGTGACAATGTGCACATTTGGAAGCTGATAATCTTCATACTCACCACCATAAGAACCTGTATCTCACCTAAAATAAAACTGGTTTCGACAGTTTTCTCATTTTTTCATACGTCAGAGAGTTTAAAAAGTCATCTTACATTTGAAAGAACGCAGTATAACAAGACGCAACAGAAAATGTGGTAATTAATGATATCTTCCTTCCTATTACTGTAAAACCTCATTAATTTGAAGTGCTGGGGACCAAAAAATCATGGCTTGAATTTTTCTGAATAATCCAATTTTTTTTACTACACACTTACCTGCTTTGAGGATAGTTAAAACCGTAAAGTAACACTATAATCTATCATTATAGCAGTGTAACCAGAAACTCATTTTTTTTTCTCATTTGTTATTTGCACACCTAAAATATATGTAACACAACCTGACACACAGGAAACAAATACATATAAAATCTTCATGCTTCTCCAACTTACATCTACGTCCACTGTATTCCAGTCTTTAGATGACAGGAAACTATTTACCAACACTGTCGCACAGACCAATTACATACCTTGTTGGTGAAGTCAAAACGTAGTCTGTCAGGTGCTACTAGAGAACCTTTCTGATCTGCATCTGACTCCAACACAGATCGCAGAGCAAAATTCAGCACATGAGTTCCTGTGTGGTTATTCATCACTAGGCGTCTTCGAGATGTGTCAAGGTGCAATGACACCTCATCACCTTCACACAAGGTTCCTTCTACTGTACCAATATGCAGTATGTAACCACCTCGAATTTGCACATTCCTTACAGAGAATTCCACACTCTGCAGAAAAGAAAAAACCCTTAAGTAGGGGAATGCTTCAGGACTCCCTAATTTTCCGAACTTTTCTTTCACCTTTAAGAGTAACTGGCAGGTGTTGCAACTGGAAGACAGAACAAATTCAATATTATAGCCTTATGTTTATTACAGCAGTTGCATGGTCTTCGGCACATACTCTCTGAGCACTCAAACTCTGAGACCACTGATTTTAATCCCAATTAGAGAGAAGTGATATACTTCCACTTTGCTAGGTACCTACATTATAAGGTCAAACAATAACATGCTGGCACTGATGCCATAATGGAAGTACAGTCTGGTGCATAACCAAACCAACTGTAGCTGATTTCTGTTTGTTCATGTTACAACCAATAGGAATTCAATCAAATGAAAGTTATTGATCAATCAGTTCATGTGTAGCAGCCATATACATTTGCCATATCAGGCTGCAGTTTTAAGAGAAAGGAAGTTGGTTCCTTCTGCACAACTATGCCTCAGCTCCTTCTGCCATTATCGCACAGCGCTTGTTGACAATGTGCAATGTGATGGAGATCAGCCACCCACTTTTATCCATCTGACCTTGAGCCAGCTGTGTTTTATCTGTTCCCTAAGGAGAAAACAAACCTCAAAGGGTGAACATTTCAGAACACCCATTAGCATAAAGAATGCACCCACCAAATGAAACTCAGTTTCATTGGATGCAATCAATGACTCTTTCTGCAAGTGTTACAAAGATGAAACCATACTACCCTGAAGTAAAATGAAACGATTTTCTTCTTAATTCATTTGTATCTATTCACAAAGAACAAGTTCCGGAACTTCGCTCTGTTTTTTCTGACATCATATATCTTATGCCATGATATTAGAATTGGTTGCAAACTGAATGACACACTGTTTTTCTTAGTAATCCAAACACCACGCAAGTTTAACTTTGGAGAAAAGTACCTTCGTTTCCTAGACAATACACCTACTGTCCTCGTGCATCTTACTCAGGTAATATATATAAAATGTCCAATATGTCAGTTTTTATGCAAGATATTACATACAAGCCTTCAAATCTGGTCTACCACAAAACTGGTAGCACACCCACCGGTTAGCGAAACAACCAAAGCTTGATAGAACTATTACCACTTACAAAGCATTACCATACTCCCTTACTTATTTTTCAGTTCCCAGACTCCCATCACAGCTACCTTAGTGACAGATTTCTTAATGTACTGCTTTTCAGCCGTGAAGTTCAGAAATTCATTAATCCCAAGATTAACACAAAATAAGGATTTTACTGTATATATATATATGTCACACATATCTAACCTCATCTCCAACTTTGACTAAGAAGCCTTCATCATAAATCTGTCCCCCCTGCTCTGCATAGAAAGTAGTCTTGTCCAGCAGAACACCACACTCCTGTCCAGAAGTCACGTGGTCCACAAACTTCTTGGAGTGCCGCAACCTTATCACCTTGGCAGTATAAGCACCAAACACTGGAAGGTTGAAAAGGTAATTCCATTAAAATTCCAAGTGGTAATGAATAATTCTTACATCTATACAAACGAGGACTTCAAAGATTAGGCATGTTTTCTTGCACACCAGAGTGCACGTAATAACTGTGGAATCCGATGTTGGTCATGGTTAATGAGTATAAATTTCACAACACTGAGAACAGTCATACCTTTGCCACATCTGGCATATTTTCTCAACAATTTAATGACCAACCATCTGTATCACTATTCTGATAATGTCACTTTCTTAAAACTTACACTGTAAAACACATCACTGCAAAGAACCAACAGTGCACTTGAAACATCTCTTTTAACTGTGACTTTACACCATGTTCCTTACACATTTAGTGCTTTCTTTAAGCCTTCCCATACAAACATGAGAATATTTTTTTCACACCACGGTGTGAAGTCTACCTGCTACTTATAGAAAGTATCATTTGCTAACGAATATATCAAGAGTTTCCAACTGTGTGCTTTCAGGTATATAATCCCTCTCACGGCTAACTTTTTAAAAAAATAAGCATATAAACCTACTGCTGACAAAATTAATGAACAAAAAAGATAAATAAACAATAACTTTACACCTGACTGCCCAAATTAACAACCAACTGACCCTCACTATCTCCCTGCAAAGACAAATCAAAAGATCAAAACTGGTAATATCAAATTCACCAGTGGAGATAACCCTCAGAACCTATTTCCTTAAAGCAAATATTCCCCAACTCTTAATTGGTAGCTAGATATCTTTTACGTTTACATCAAATATCACAAATATTATACAGCTGTAACTCACTCTTACCATAGTCTGCATCTTTATCTTCAGAAGAGGCATGATAATCATACTTCAGTAAATCATTTGTTCGAGGGACATCTTGTTCTTGGAGCTCAGTGATGGCATGGATATCCAAGTTCAGCTGATCATCAAACCATCCTCCACTTCCTTGTGACAAAATCTGCAATTCAGAAAATCAAGAAACCTGTGGCACTGACAACTACAAATTTTTAATTAAATAAACCCCTCACAGACGGCAAGTGAACACTTCCAAACCACAGAGAATGCCATATATTTTAAATGGAATGATTTTTAAACATGATGTACAAAATAGTCTTAATGATTTTAATGTAGGATTAACTGACACTGTGGCGATGATGTCAAATGTAAAAATACTTCCCAACGTGAGGGGAAGGATATGAAATATAAGGTCTCTTCTACATAAAACACTTTTTTCACAAATGAACCCTATTTTTAACATGAGGCTACAGTAATCTACATATGGCAGTAAAATAACACCTGGTCTAGAAAAATCCCGTTAACCTATTTCAAGAAACCAAGTTCTGACAATATCACAATCACATTCAAGACGGAGAAATTGCTGTTGCTAAAGTTTAGATGAAATTGGTGTAAGTTTGATTCTCTGAGACCATTCTGCCTGGCAGATTCACAAATCATATACTACAGACTATGCAAGCAGTTCAGCCTGGATGTTACTTGTTAATTCATAGTTATATGGCTGTAGGAAGGCACCTTACAAAGTATAAGACAAGAGTTGAGCTACCGACCTCTGAACGATCTTCACAAATAACAAATTGGACTTTGACTTCAAAACAAAATAAAAAAACTCTAATTTATTTATATTCCCAAGATGTTAACAATACTAGACAGTTATAGGTCTAAAGATTTCTAACAATATGCACTATACAATTAACGATTCTGAAGTTCTCATATTATCAGTCCATTATCCGATATATTTCAGTGGTGGCACCACCATCGTCTAGGAGTTCCCCTTCTAAGCTAAAACACTGCTATTAAAACTGTTTGGATACTAGGTGTGCAACATTGTTGGTGTTGTCAAACACCACAGAGATCACACTATAATGATAGATGGAAGTCTTCCAAAGTAGAGGTGTGCCAACTATCCCTGGAATTCCTACTCTTTGGAAGACTTCTGCTACCACCATAGTGTGATCTCTATGGTGTTTAATGTCAACAACATTGCACACTTAGTATCCAGCAAGTTTTGCATGATAAAGAAAGTGATATGGGTTTTATTGTCAGTGCATAATGATACAAACAGTTTTAACAGTGATGTTTTAGCTTACAAGTTTAATTCCCTGATGATGGTGGTGACCACCCCAAAACCTGTCAGAATATGGACCGATTGTGTGAGAACTTTAGGATAATCAAGTGTATAGTATACATTGTTGGAAATCCTTAGACAAACGGCTTAATAAAATGCACAGAACAAATAACAAGGTAAAATTACTAGACATTGTTGGCATTATGCTGCATTTAAGCGACACTTTATGCAGAATGTGTCCACATAAGGAGTATGGAGATGAATAAATGATGCACTAGAGATTTAACTTCTCAAGGTGGAGATGGGGGTGGGGAATCATGAATTCAAACACATTCCAAGAAGCAAAAACCATAGAAGTCAATTTGAATTCTCAGATATGTCAATGCATTTCACTTTACTTACATTCTAAACCAAACACAACATTCACTTTGAAATATGGCTGCACAACATAAACTCCTACTTTGATATGTTACCACCATCCTTGAAAAACAGCTACAAAGCCATCAACAAAAGTTTCTCTTCCTCATTTCATCTTGTGTACATCTAAACAGCACACAAGTTGTTTATTACCTGAGCTTGTTTCTTTGCTTCCTCATAAGCATTCATGTCAACAACAAGACCCCTCTCTTCAGACATCAGCTGCGTTAAATCAACGGGAAACCCGTATGTGTCATACAGTCGCCATGCCACATCACCTGCAAAATTTTGAACATAATATACACCCCTTCCATTCATACCTATAACCACTATATGCAGGACCATCATTAAGCAGTTTGGTCAAGAAATTACCTGCCGCTGTGGAATGCTGGGTCAAGTACTGTGTTCACATACAGCATTCTCTGAACCTTATTAGGTCAGCTCAATCCTATATGCATCAACATATCTCATTTCTCTACACTCTTATCTAAAGCCCAATTACATGTGTCACAGCTTCCTCAGTGGTCACATCTCAAAAGATTTTCAGCAAAAATTTGTATAAAAAATGTTGTTCTTCCACATATGCTGTATAGTTTGCTTACACAAATTAATTATAAAGCTTCTCATTAAAAAATGTAATTACCGCAATGTTAACCCCCTTTTTAGGTTTGAATATTCTCATATATTTGTTCTCTCACATCTTCAATGTCATATTCCAAGAACAAGTAACATTCACACTAACATAAAAAATGTAAATTACAGTCTGACATGTATTAATCTGCAGAGAGAATTAGAGGACAAAAGATTCTACAAATTAATGGTAGTAATAATTTAATCTACTCTTAATTCCATCATACATATCATTTCCATTTGTCATAGTTACTCCCAATGCTTCAGCACTGTCACATTACTTATGGATTTGTAAGCAATTCCTAAATTATGACTCTACCATATATTCTGCAGATGACACATGAGTATACACAATACTTCTGTTGTTAAGTACATGTGAACAATCCTCAGTAACTTCTACAGTTTTCTTACCCAGTTTACACATTTACAGCCTGCAAAAAAGAGGTGTGAAGCTATACCTGGAAGAGTTTTCGAATTCCCCAGCTTCATAATGGTTCGGTTTAGTAAGTTACGTCCTCGAGTCAAAGTTTTAAGAAACTGTGTTTCTTCTTCATTAATCAGATCTATAACACTTTGTGGATCCTTCTTAACCTGTAAAAGAAGTCCAACATGAAGGAGAAAACAATGGTCCCACATAATGATGACTTGGTTACATGAAGTGCAGCATCTGCCACAACATCTGAATGAAAACACTAAACAATGGTGTATTCTTGATAAACCTACATACATTACAACATGTGATTGGAATAAATGTTGTGGTTAATTGGAAAGGGTATGTAGTCAAACACAACTACATCAATTAAGATGTATTTAATGGCTATACTAGACAACTACATGTTTCGGCCTTTACTGGCCATCTTCAGGTTGTCTTCAAGAGAACTTAAGGTCCTACTACATACATTGTGCGCGCACGTGGTGCAGAGATCTCTACATACGGGCCTTATTGTGTAATGTACTTTCTATATGCGGTGGTATGCTCTGGCTAGAGGCACGATAGGGTCTGGTGGTTAGTGTCAAGTTTGACGTTTCTTGGTGCGCTGCTACCAGCGCACCAAGAAACTTCACCAAGAAAGAATGGTACAGATCTCTTACTTACCATCATCAATCAGTAACAGAATACCTTACACCATATTATCCTCCCAGCATATTTCATCTGACCACTATCAATATCAGCAAGATTCTCTCTCACAAATATTCTACTCTTAAAGATTGCACATAAAGATCAACTTAACATTTACATTTACCCACTGGTTTCATTTACATAAAGGAGATTTTTATAGCTCACACTTACGATGTATTTAATTTTAACAAACTTTCAACAGAAGATTCTTATTTCAGACAGACTGCAACTGTAAGCTTCATTTACAACCTTCTAATAGAACACCACGTGCATCTCACATACACTTCCTTGCGTTTCATTATATACTCAACCCATCAAAGAACAATAAAAGAGCAAATGTATTTTTTAATGGAATCTATATACCAATCTCTCTCTTTGTACAATGAGTCCCTTGTGATAAAAGTGACTTCTCATTTGAGCTTCATGTCAATTATGGATATACAAAATTGGTATGAGGCAATATTCACATAACAACTTCAGTACCCCACATTTAAAATCAGATGAAATCCACTATTTAACTTTAGGAATGGAATATATATATATATATATATATATATATATATATAGTGAGAGGGGGGGGGGGGGGGGGGGGAAGTATAAAAAAAGAGAGGAAGGGGGGGGGAGAGACAGGGCGGACACATATCTTTTATTTGTTATATAAAATTTTAAATACAA
>Ga0123355_10011542_pt1 | contig 13628 bp, 10 predicted proteins | sample TergutEmb28metaG_3_FD_89872 | JGI IMG/M metagenome (GOLD analysis project Ga0123355, IMG submission 89872) | Embiratermes neotenicus P1 segment gut microbial communities from Petit-Saut dam, French Guiana - Emb289 P1 | ecosystem: Host-associated > Arthropoda: Insects > Digestive system > Gut ...
ATCAAGCGCAAGCACAATGTACTCATAGGCGAAACCACCGCCGAGGAGCTCAAAAAAGGAATCGGCTGTGTCTTCCCAAGACCTGAGTCGATGGCTGTTGAAGTTAAAGGTCGATGCCTGCATACAGGCTTACCACGAGTCGTGGCTGTCAGCACTACAGATATACTCGAAGCATTCGAAGATGTAACCGAAAACATCATCGAGGCTATTCATAATGTGCTTGAAGGCACTCCGCCTGAGCTCGTTGCGGATATCTCACAGAACGGCATCGTCCTCACCGGGGGCAACTGCTTGTTGTGGGGCTTTGACAAGCTTATTCAAAGCAGAACTAATATAAAAACACTTATCGCCGATGATGCGGATCTCTGTGTAGCTAATGGGCTCGGAAAGGCTCTGAATTGGATCGGCGAGATGAGTGAGGGCACAATAAATCTAGCACGGAAACGGCAGATGCACATTTGATAGTTAACAATTAACAGTTAAAGCAACAAAACACCCGCCGTCTGCGACGGCATCCTCTTTACTAAAGAGGGCGAGGTGATATTTATAATACAAAGGGAGGAAAATTCATCACAATGGCAAAAAAACAATTCAAATCAGAATCCAAAAGACTTCTCGACCTGATGGTCAACTCTATCTACACTCATAAGGAGATTTTTCTGCGCGAGCTGATATCGAACGCCTCTGATGCTATCGACAAGCTCTGCTACATCTCCCTGACAGATGATAAAGTCGGACTTACTCGGGACGATTTTAAAATCACTGTCAAGGCAGATAAAGATAATCGCACACTTACTATCACCGATAACGGTGTCGGAATGACTGAGAAGGAGCTCGAAACCAATCTCGGCGTAATTGCAAAAAGCGGCTCGCTACAGTTTAAGCAAGACATGGAAGATAAGCCCGAAGATATCGATATAATCGGGCAATTCGGCGTTGGATTCTATTCAGCATTTATGGTCGCTTCACGCCTCACCGTCATCACGAGGGCTTATGGCGAGGATACCGCCTACAAGTGGACTTCCGAGGGCTCTGCCGGATATACAATCGAGCCGTATGAATGTGAGCAAAGAGGCTCCGGCACAGACATAATCATAGAGCTCAAGCCGGATGGTGAAGACGAGAACTATAGCGATTATTTAGAAGAATATAAGCTTCACAGCCTGGTTCGCAAGTATTCTGACTATGTTCGCTGGCCTATATATATGGACGAGACCAAGAGACGTCAAGTTGAGACTGACGAAGTTGACGAGGACGGCAATAAGAAGAAAACATGGGAAGAATATGTCGAGCTCGAAGTCATAAACAGTCGCATCCCGATTTGGCAGCGCCCGAAAAGCGAAGTCACAGACGATGAGTGCTTCGATTTTTATAAAGAAAAATTCTTCGACCATACCGATCCGACTTCCGTTATCCGAGTATCGGCAGAAGGTCTGGTCAGTTATCAAGCGATGCTGTTTATCCCCGCAGTTGCACCATATGATTATTATACTCGTGAGTATAAACCGGGCCTGCAACTTTACTCGTCAGGCATTATGATAATGGAATATTGCGCTGACCTACTGCCGGAGCACTTTCGCTTCGTGCGGGGTGTCGTCGAATCTCCTGATTTTTCGCTCAATATTTCTCGTGAGATGCTACAGCACGACCGCCAGCTCAAGATTATTGCGAACAATATTGAGAAGAAAGTCAAAGCGGAGCTTAAGAAACTCTTAGACGAAGACCTCGACAAATATGAGAAATTTTACAAAGCTTTCGGAATACAGCTCAAGTACGGCATCACCAATTCATTCGGTGTCAACAAGGACATGCTTTCAGACCTCATAATGTTCTATTCTTCTAAAGCCGAAAAGCTTATCACGCTCACCGAATATGTAAAGAATATGCCCGAAGATCAGAAGTATATCTACTATGCCACAGGCGAAAATATCGCTCTGCTGGACAAGCTTCCGCAAGCAGAGCAAGTACGTGATAAGGGTTATGAGATCCTTTATCTGACAGAAGAAATCGACGAGTTTGTAATCCGGGCTCTCGTTAATTTTGAGGAAAAAGAGTTCCGCTCAGTAAACGACGGAGACCTCGGACTCGAAAGCGAAGAAGATAAGAAAGAACTGGAGCAACAAGAGACCGATAACAAAGACCTTCTTGAGTTTATCAAAGAGTCGCTTGATGGCAAGATTGCAGCAGCGAAGCTCTCTACGAAGCTCAAGAGCCATCCATGCTGCCTGGCTGCACAAGGCGAAATCAGCCTTGAGATGGAGAAGTATTTTAAGTCCATACAAGGGCGTGCGGATATCATGCCTGAAGAAATGATGAAGGCACAAAGAGTGCTTGAGCTCAACGCTGAGCACGCATCGTTTAAGGCTCTTAAAGATACCTTCGCAAGTGATAAGGCTAAAGCCACAAAGTATGTTAAAGTGCTCTACGGTCAAGCGCTTCTCACTGCAGGCGTTCCGCTCGAAGATCCTAATGAATTTTCAGAGCTTGTAAATGAATTACTGTTTGGATAAAGTCGCATAAGATAAAAATATAAGCCGAGTGGTGCAAGTCCGCTCGGCTTATTTATATACCTGTATTACTTCATGTAACTGTATTTTACTCTAAATATCTCACCCGTGGACTTTCTTTTCCACGCAATACGTTGATTGATAGGGTGATTGAGCTTATTGGCACCCTCAATTGGGCAATCCGAGACACAAGCCCCGCAATACCAGCACTCGTCCGGATATGTCACTATGGGGGGCTTGCCTGATTCGGGATTCGGGAGCATCACATCACAACGGCAGACATCTACACATGTATTGCACCCTACGCACTTACTGTCATCAAATGTCACACACTCGTTGGGAGTAGTCGGACTCGGCAAAAAATACGCATTACTCATGATATCATCCCCCCTTATATACAACAGTTCTTGTCATAGGCTTCACTATAATCGCCTTCTTCAAGCCAGTAGTTAAACGGCAACTTATCTACTTCGACTTCCCCATCTTTAAGAGCAATGGTCTGGTAATATCCACAATCATCACCATCTTCCGGGAAGTCAAGCCTTACAACACCCATAGCTTTGCTTGAAAATTCTCGATTTAGTGACTGATGTAGCATTATCTCACCAACAGTCAGCCTTGTATCAACATCCAAAACTTTGCCCAAGTCATGAGGATTAACCGCAACGGTATTTGCAAGCTCGTTTTCACGAATTGAGTTTAGCCACCACAGACCCATTTCCATAACTTCTTTGCTTCTGTAGTCTCCGCAATAATCTTGCATGATCCTACAAAGTCCGAGCTGAACCTCTTTCCAACCATAGCCTTCTGTATTATTGACAAATGACAGAACTCTTTGCTTTTCAACCGAAACTTGCCCTTCCGGGATTTCAGGTTGCTCAATCGTCTTGGCATATTTTGATGCATTACGAGCTGCGTATCTGCCTGTACTTGCTGCAGAAGGCGCACCGGTTACACCTGCGACTTGGTTTCCGGCTGCATATAGTCCGTCTAGGGAGCACTTCATATTCCAGTCCACGACGAGACCACCGTAACCTATAAATGCCGTATCACGAATATTGTGCCCACCTATGCCGGGAGTCTTAACATCCCACCACGGCTCATCAGTGCCCATATATTCAGGAGAAAGTACATTGGCTTGAAGCATGTCTTCTTCGGGGTCAAAGCCTGCATTCTTGAGTGTCTCAACAACCGGAACTTTGGTCTTTCCTTCGTTGCCGAGCATGAGTCCAAACAGCGCTCGCCTTTCTTCGTCAGGCATCTCAGTCATATCTGCATAAAACGGAAGCTTATATTCGCCTGACTCTATCCGCTGTCTTAGATCATAAATAAGCGTGGGCATACGCACTTCATACGGTGTTTTCTGACCGCCACTAATCATCATCTTTTGTCCGTCGGCAAGCTTGTTCCTATCGTCAAATGTCTCACAGATTTCTCCGTCTCGATTTTGCCACGGTATCTCTTTGCCGGTGGCATCCACTATAGTACATGGTCTCCACGTATTGCTGGCATTTGCAGTCATGTACGCAGGATATCTGCGCCCCCCGGAACTTGAGTGACTTCTATCCATCATCATTAGCTTCGCCCCCGCACGCCATGCCATTACATTTCCATCACCGGCACAGTTAGGGTCATCATGATGTGCATTTGAACCCAAGAGATCTGTAGCAAACTCCCACAGTCTAAGCGGACACCCTGTCGAAAGTATGGTGGCTTTCGCACTGAAAACGTAGAACTCACCCGTTCTTGAGTTTACTCCGGTCGCACCGACTACACGCTCTCCTTGTTTTCCATCTTTGGTAAGCAGTGATGTGGTGACTACTCTGTCATACATCTTGATATTTAAGCGCTTCATTTCCTTATACAGAACCACCTTTATCTGCTCTCCGCCGGCTATACGTATCGTGTGCTTATTCTCATAGTCATACGCAAACAAGAGCTTCGTTTCCTCATCACGAAACGGTGCACCTTTAAATTCATCGTCTTCATCTCGAATTTTAAGCCCGTATTCTTCAAGCTCAAGCAGAGCATCATAAGCCTCTTTCATCGCAATATACTTTGTATGACTCGGAGAATACTTATCTCTTGAAGGCTCGCCTATTACATCGTCTGGTGAAAACTTAGATCCGGGCGCCGTATGTGCTCCGCCCCAGTGATCAATACCCACACCGGCAGCACCACTACGGACAATCGCACCCTTGTCAACAACTATGACTTTAGCACCTTTCTTAGCAGCAGATATCGCTGCAAACGCACCGGCAAGCCCACCGCCGACGATAAGAACATCACACGTCTCCCTTGTTTCTTGACCGTATGCAACCGGATATGGCCACTTCATTGGCAATTTATCCGCAATATATTTTCTATATTCCATCTAACACTGTCTCCTTGGGGTTTTATTTACAATTAATCAAAGCAACCCATTCGACCGGGAATAAACACCTTCTCATCCATCACTTTAAGATTCTCACTGATGATAGGCTTAAAGCCCATATTGGCTAGAATATCTTTTTCAAGATCCACGCCCGGAGCAATTTCCGTGATCATAACGCCATCTTTTACCAAGGTAAACACACACCTCTCGGTGCATATCACCACTTCTTGCCCCTTTTCACGAGAACGCTTGCCACAGAATGTGATTTGGTCAACTTTATCGACAAACTTCGGGAACTTACCTTCGCTCTCAATGTTGAGCTTCCCATCTTTGACCGATGCTTCAAATCCCTTTGCATTAAAATACGTACAAAATACGACCTTCTTTGCAGTCTGGCTTATATCAATAAACCCACCTTGCCCTGCGGCACGCCCGCCGAAACGACTGACATTTACATTACCCTCAGCATCTATCTGAGCAGCACCCAAAAATGCGATATCCAGTCCGCCACTGTGATAATAGTCAAACATTGACGGATGTGAGAGATATGACGTGGCATTTATCGCAGCTCCGAAGTCAGGCATCGCTTGCGGTGTACCACCGAATACACCCAACTCCAATGTAAATGTTACATCCTTTATAATGCCCTCAACGTCCGCTACAGAACCGACACCAACTCCGATTCCCACACCTACATTGATTACAGCACCACGGTATATTTCGTATGCTGCTCTACGACACACGATATCGTTAGCTTCCAGCACTTCCTTAGGCACAGATACCGCACCGTCCGGACATGTGAGCTCTCCGCTCATGTATGGATTATATACTGTACCCGCTGTTTGACGATGATACTCTTTTACATCATCACAGACCACGACAGCATCTACGACCTCTCCCGGAACGACGACATCTTTTGCATTGAGAGTACCTGCAGCAGCAGTCCTCTTTACTTGAACAATGACCTTACCACCTGATGATTTGGCAGCAAGTGCTATTTCGAGAATTTCGAGCTTGAGTGACTCGTGCTCAATGGTAATATTGCCACGCTCGTCAGCAGTTGTACCTCTTATGATGGCAACATCTATTGGCTTACTCTTATAAAACAAATATTCTTCGCCGTCAATAACCATGACTTCTACCAGATCTTCCGTCGTTGCACTATTGAGCTTACCGCCGTCCTGGCGTGGATCACAATAGGTCCCTATACCAATCTTTGTTAGAAGACCCGGTTGCTTCGCTGCACTGCATCTGTATAGCTGATTTACAACGCCCTGTGGAAATCCATAAGCTTCGATCTCTCCTGAGTCTATGAACTTTCCAAGCTTCGGCACTACCTGAGGATGTGTACAGACAGTGCGCTTTAAAAATCCCGGATGCCCAAACCTGTCATCCGCTCCGTATCCGACGGGATTGCCGTGCCCGCAACCGGCATAGAGCGTAAGTGCTCCCGGATGCTTGGTTTCAAGATAGCGGTCTTCAAGGCACTTTACTATGTAATCCGGATACCCAACCATACTTGCAGATGAAATCGCAATTGTGTCATCATCTCTAATCAAATCAAGCGCTGCTTCAACACTCATAATTTTGTTGATTTTCATGCTATTCTCCCTTTCACACACATAATTCAGATACCGTTTCGTCTTACTTTCTCAGCTTACCTTACCACCACTGATTGCTGCACCTATTGCTCCGCAAAATTCAGAATTTTCGGGAATCACAAACTTAATCCCCAACACTTTTTCCAGTGCACTTACAAAAGCTGCACTCTTTGACAATCCGCCGATGAGAATCGGGCGCTCGTTTGCAGGAATCGTAAGGTCATTCATGACCGTCGCAGCGCGGATGGCTGTAGCATTTATTGCTGATGCCATAACTGCTTTCGGCTCGGCTCCGGCATTTAAGAGACTCAGTGCATCAAGCTCAGAAAATACGACACAGCCTTCATTTACAGCCCCCGCATCTTCTTCTCCCGGCACACATTCATCAAGGGATATTTCCAGTCGCTTAGCAAGGAACTTTAAGAATGTACCAAGAGCTGCCGTGCACTTCTGATTCATGACATACTCGCCGACAAGGCGCTCCTTACCTATGGTTGCAACCAGTGTTTCATCCGCACCTACACTCATTACAGAAGTTGCATCCGGATGCAGATGACGTGCTGCAAATGCTGCAGCTATCGTTTCGGATACTCTCAGACTTACAAAGTCTACATCATACTTTCCTCTGCCGGTAGCAACCACCGTCACTACATCGCTCTCTTTGACTCCCGCTACGGAAAGAGCATTATCATATGCCTTTCGGATATGCTCTGAACGCTCGATGCCTCCGGTGAGCACAATCGACTGACCAACTACCTTGCCATCGTTTAATATTACGACTTTTGTGCTTTCGATACCTACATCTATTCCGGCAACAATCATATTACGCACCCCCTATATCTCTACGGTTTTGTGCCAACCCACAAGGCGGGTTATGCCGGCACGAAGTGTATTTAGAAATGCTTCCATTCTGAGCGTTGTCTCGTCATCAGGGACAAACATATCCCGCTCAAAATAGTGAAACGGAATATTCCGCTCACGTAATAATTTCCAGACCTCATAATTATCTGTGCCGTGAGGGTGGCAGTAGATTTGTTTTGCAACAATAGCACCATCGATATGATAGTCCTCAGCAAGTGCTGCTATATGAGCAGGACGTCTTCTCCAGTTGCTCTCTTTTATCGGCTGGCGTGGTCTGCCGAGATAACGTAGACCTATAGCCATCATTCTGTCTTTTTGAGGGAAAATATTATCCCAAAAATAAGAAGTCCCGTTATCCAGTTCATCTATGACCACATTGCCACCAAGAGACTCAATCAGAGCTTCAAGGTTGCTATCCCAAGTTTCGCTGCCTATAAGCATAAGCCTAATCATATCCTTGCCGGGCTCACGGTTCTCGAGTTCTTCTAAGAACTTTTCAAGAATATCATTCATCTGCGCTTTATCCATTACTTGGTCTGCAAGCAGCATATCCATATATTCCGAACCATAAATAACAGGTCTGTCGGCACGTCTTAGCTCACATATTCTTCTTAGCAGAGTGCGGTTTTTGTTGTATATTTCGATTGCATTATCAAGTGCTTCGTCGGTAATGACTGTACCTGTCCACTGCTCAAGCTTGTCTTTAAATACGAGAAGCTCTGACTTTAGCACGTCTTTAGATGTCTTTGATTCCGTATAGTCCGGCAGAAATAGATAATGCTTAAACATATCAGGATTGTTGTTTGTAATAACCTCATATGCGTTGAACATCCACTGACAGCCCTCTGTGTTGACAAGCCCGTCTATATAATCCATCCTGCCGAGCAGGAATTGATTTGCCATGTCTTTTATGGGATAGCACGCACCATATATCCACTTGTCACTTATTGCATCGGGTTCATGCTCGGCAATTATCCTGACCGGAAGAACTCCGGCTGCATATGCGATTTCTTCGGGGAAATACGGTTCGAACCACCCAAGCACTTTTCCGCCTGTGCGCTTTTTCCACTCTCGTGCATATTCGTGACGTTCTGCAAGCAGTTTTTTAAAGTCCATAATAGTTTTCCCCCTTCTCATATGACCAGCAAGGCTGCGCCAATTGCACCGGCGAGCATAGGGTCAATGTCGCTCTTCGCTGCACAGATACCTAAGTCACGCTCTATGCGAGCGGTTATTCCGGGATTCTTTGCCAGCCCACCTGTAAATGCCAGATCTCCGTCTATTACAATCTCTCCGACATCGAGGGGAGATAATCTGCCGACTATACCCATGATTCTCCACGCCACAGCGAACAAATGAGATGCGTAAATCTCCGCTTCGCTTAGTTTCTCACTACGATATTCAGGACGTCCGAACAGACCAAGAGTCTCCGTACCTGCAAACGCCCAGCAAGTCGTGCTGACAGGCTCAGGATCTTTTTCGGCTTCCAAAGACTTCGGTCCTATCTCAGTTATGTCCTTTTGTAATTGCTCGCAAATCACTTCGATATTCCGACCTGCTCCGGTTGAGCATTTGTCATTTAACATGAAGTCACGCACACGATCCCACTCAAAGAGCCTTATCGCCTTGACCGTTTGCCCGCCCATATCGATAACAGTGCGAACGTCAGGTCCGAACATGAACCTTGCACCTTTAGCATGGCTGTGTATCTCGTCAAATGTTTTTGATGCAAATGTTATATTCTTCTTGGCAAAACCTGTTCCTCCGACAGCACTGATATTCTCCATCGTCATTCCTGAGCCGTCCATAGCTGCCTTTAGCACATCTTCGGCAGTTTGCTTAAAGTCAACGCCCGCTCGAATATTGGCATATCCGAACAGCTTACCGTCGCAGAGTATAGCAGCCTGTGCACTGGTAGTGCCGACATCCACGCCTGCTGTGATGACTTTCGCATCTTTCCAATTGACTTCTTTCGAGACCCACGAGGACTGCGGCCATCTTCCATATTCCTGAGCCATTAAACAATCATTCCTTTCGAATATGTTAAAACATGAGCTTGCTCATACGGTCAATCTCGTGCGTAACCATATCATACACGCCGGGATATGTGCTCGACGGACCGCCTGCAGTTAAGCCGGGTATAAACGATAATGTTCCGCATTCACGGCATGTTTTCTCCACAAGCTGCGCAATAAATTCTTCCGTTTGACCCGGAACATCTGCAATGCCGTTGTTAATCCCACCCATAAAAGCGATCTGTCCTTTATGTTGCTTTATAAGTTCGGGGATATTATTGGTGTCGATACAACCTTGCCAAATATCGATGCCCACATCTATCATGTGTGGCACAAGGGTCGCTGCATATGAATCGCTGTGATGCACAATCACTTGCACACCGTTAGCCTTGTAGTAACCGTATATTCTCTTGTATGATGGGAATATAAATTCATCAAACATATCAGGAGATAGGAATGTCGAAATTTGGCTACCCCAGTCGTCATGATGCAATATCGCTTCGGGTTGCAGATTCTCGCAGAGTAACCTGGCATGTTCAAGCTCCCACAGTGTGATTGCTTCTATCAGCTCCTTGAGAATCTCAGGTTCTTCATAAAAGCTGATAAGAGCAGCATCCATGCCCATCAAGTAATGCAGATGATCAAATACGCCGGGCACAATCATGCTCGTTACGAATTTATCCTCTCTATCTATTTCGTCGGCAGCTGCCCTGCTTTCGTCCCATTGCTCTTTAGAGAAATTGAGATCGGGAAATTTGACGGTTTCACGCCATTTTGTGATGTCCTTGAGCACGGTGTGCTCCTCATCGTGAACAGGGAACGGACCGGGAGTTCCTTCCGGAAATCGAATCGTAATACCCCATGAATTCACCATCTCCGTACCTTGGGGCATGCCTCTTGACCTCTTTAAGTGCGGGTCAGACACAAATGCGAAAGGTTCAAACTGATTTACAAAGCGATCCGGGTTGCCTCCACGTATTGTTTCCAGCAAATTTTGTTTTTTTGTAAGCATTTTAACCTCCAAGTTAAATCCTCATACTAGCTACACTAAAATCCAATCAATTTTACCGAATTTCCCCTAGATTTACGATGTGATGAGAGCCCTAAATTCGGGTGCATTTATTGTGCTGCCAGCATAAAGAATTTTGTCGCTATATAGTGTATTTTATTCGGTGTGTAGATGCTCGTAAAGGAGTGAGTGAATTATGAAAAATCAATTGTGGGAAACCAAGCCGCTTGAGTGCTGGACTCTCGCAAAGGAAATCAGGAAAAATTACGACAAAGGCATTGCCGGGAAAGAAAGTGTACTCGGACAGGGCAACACCAGCTTTACACTTGACTGGCAAGTTGCTTTTCCCGCAATCAAAGTAGTCGAAGACAATCCGGTTGGTGCAATGATGGCAGCACAGGATGAGCCATTTGCCCGTAAAGCAAGGCTGGCAAGTGAAGTTCGAGGTTGGGGTCGTGAGATCTGTGGCTATCACAACACATGTTGGGGTGCACAGTTTCTGGGTCACACTTCCGACGGAAAGCCGTTTCCCGAAAGGCACTTTACCGTACCATTTCCCTGTGTATGTGACTCGCATATAAAGCGTGGACAGCAATGCCGTGATTTTAAGCCGATTTCAAGATGGACTAACGACTTCACTATGTATATCGGCGAGCGTGACGAGGCAAGGGAAGCTGCCATGCTCGATCATAGGAATTTCAATTCACTTAAGATGCTCAACGAAATGGAAACTGTGTTCGGTCAGAAGCTTGATGATGAAGTTCTCTTTGATTTGGCACGTAATTGCCGTCTTCTCAAGGAATATAGAGAAGATGTAAGCTACTTTATGACCTTTACCCCATCGCCACTGTCGGTCAAAGATTTATACTCATTCTTCCAACTCGGAAGCTTGGCGAAGATCGGGCCGGAACTTTCGGTCAAGTTTTGGAAGACCGTAAGAGATGAAGTTGAGTGGCGTGTGCAAAACAAGATTGCAGCCGTCGGTACTGAGCGTTTCCGTTGGATAGAGGCTCACCCACCGTCATGGCATTTTCTTAAATATTATCGTTATATGGAGCAATATGGCGCAGTATGTCTTGGCTCACAATATACCCATCACTCACAGTCGCAACTTGAAAGAAAGCCCGATGGCAGCATAGGCGACCGTGATTATCCTGTATACGAAGATACTATGGAGCTCACAACTCGTGAGGATGCTGTCAGATTTATGACAGGCCCGGATGCTCGATTCCCGCACCATTTCAAGATCGACGAGTATCTACGTCCTAAGGCTCTTAATGAGTTTGCAGATGTATTTGATGCTGACGGAGCGTTGTTCGGTATGTGGCGTGCCGGTGTCGGTTGTACACTTCTGCGCAAGGAGCAAGCTATGTACTTACGTGAAGCCGGATACAGCGTGCTCTGTTACGAGGGCGCACAACCGGGCGATCGTGTGGACTTTGATGAAAAGCGTTTTCTTGAGCAGCTTGATACATGGATGGAAAGCTTGGGAATGCAGAAGCTTTAAGCTGAGGGGAGTCGAACCCATCGCTTGTCGTAATCCCTTTTCGGCGCTTTTCACTCCGTTTTCATTGCCTTGCGTCAGCAAGGCTGCTTCAAGCGAAGCGAAAATCTCTCGAAAATTGATATACGAACAAGTGCTTGCAGTTTTAGCAGAGCGGATTTTTGTCCTTGTGAAGACAAAGACCGCAGGTAATACTTTCGTATTAGCAAGGGATTTGGCAATACAGGGGCGGAAATCCGCCTGATAAAACCGATGGGAGTTCGACTCCCCTCAGCTTAAGAATAAACAAAGCATACATAAATAATAGGGAGGTAAGTTATACATGGCAGATTTTATGATTCCGGTGTTTCCACCACCGATGGAAGATGTAGTGCGTGATTATCCGATTACAGAAGGCGAAAACCTCTTAAGGATGTTCCGCCACGAAAAGCCCCTATGGATGCCTTGTCTATACAAGGCTACGCAATGGGCTGTTCCGAGGGCTTATTCTTGGGTCTCACATGATAGATCAAGAGACAGTGTTGACTGGTTCGGCACATGCTACAAGTACGAGGCGATCCAAGAGGGTGTCACTCCGATTAATCCTCTACCCATGAAAGAAATCGCTGAGTGGCGCAATATTCGCTGGCCCAATGTTGCTGACTTTGACTGGGCTGATGGTTATGAGAATTTTAAGCGCCAAGAGAACCTCGCTCTTGCCTGCCGCAGTCTCGGGCACGGTACATTTGAGCAACTCCATTTCCTGGAGGGCTTCGAGCAGTGTCTGTATGACTTGTTTGTCGAAACTGAGGAGTGTGCAGCGTTTTTCAACAGAATGGTCGATTACAAGATTGATCTTTTTAACGCACAGAATGATGTATATAATTTCGATTATGTCTGTCACAATGATGACTGGTCAAATGCAAAGAGTCAGTTTTTCAAGTGCGAGCTTTTCGAAGAAACTCTGCTTGAGCCGACAATCAGGCTATTCGAAGAATTCAGATCCAAGGGTGTCAGGACTATGTTCCATACTTGTGGCAAGATGGAAGCGTGGCTTCCGTATATTGTCAATGATCTTAAGGCTGATCTTATCGAAATTCAGTCGATTAACGATGTTGCCGGCATCATTGATACCTATGGCGACAAGCTGACCGTAGAGTATATGCCTGATCCTTACATCATGTACAATCCTGCGACGACTGCCGAGCAGGCAAGGGCGTATGCTCGCAGCTTGGTCGATGAGTTCGGTGCGCATAAGAATAAGGGTTCGGGAATTGTTGTTCGCTTGAGTGGCAACATTCCGGAGAGCTACTATGCTTTCGAAGACGAGATATTCAATTACAGCTTGAAGTGCTATAAGGATCTATAGAGGCTCAGATTGCAGCTAAACTAATGGGAGTGTATCAAAACAAAAGTTTTGTTGCACTCCCGACGACTGAATAAGGAAACAAATCAACAAAAAGCTACTCTCAACGTCCCGAAAATGCTTGAACTTGCAAGCATGTTAACAAAACACCCGCCGCCTGCGGGCGGCACCCTCTTTACTAAAGAGGGTAAGGATTGGAGATGATATTTATATTGCTATATTTACAAATACTCAGGTAAATTTCGTCTTTTAATGAAGTTTATTCAATGATTCAAGACTATTTGGATTTACCCTCTTTAGTAAATTTGAGTTACCCCAAAATTTCAACAAGACTGGGCTAAAGTGATTATCCTGCAATGTGTTATCGTGTTTGATTTGTGCAAAGTTTCAATTTAAAAATCGCAATATCCCC
>Ga0123355_10011543_pt1 | contig 13626 bp, 6 predicted proteins | sample TergutEmb28metaG_3_FD_89872 | JGI IMG/M metagenome (GOLD analysis project Ga0123355, IMG submission 89872) | Embiratermes neotenicus P1 segment gut microbial communities from Petit-Saut dam, French Guiana - Emb289 P1 | ecosystem: Host-associated > Arthropoda: Insects > Digestive system > Gut ...
GAGTCCCCTATGTTTGCCGCAAATATCATCCCAGATGGGGTCGATATTGATTTCACAAAATTAAGTAGAGTTTCCCCATAGCTAATATGAGAGCACTTTGGGAGAAGTTCTAAAACAGAAGCATCACAGGCCAGTTCCCTATCCATGCGCATTTGCTTAAAGGCAAAATAAACCAATGGGTTAAACCAATACAAAATTTGAAACAAACACATAAGGCCATTAATCTGGATATCCTTGTTTTTACAATGCATTAGCTCATGAAGCATAGCATAACCCATATCCCGCAAAGGCATTTTTGCCCCAGGCAATATAATAGAAGGCTTAAAAAACCCTATCGTCATTGGTGTTTTTACCATAATAGATGTGCCAAGGAAAACACTGCCTTTGACACCAACTTCATCCTTGCACCTTTGAAACAGAGAAATTATTTCCTGGCTGCTTATAGGCATAACGGATTCTTTGATTAGCCCTAGGCTTCGGTTGCAAAACAACATAATTATTATGGAAGCAACCATACCCACAATCCATATCCCCATAAAAAGCGTCAAATGATGTCCCGTTGTAATACGGTCAACAGAAATTGCAAAATCCTGCATCCAATCTATACCATATACACCTCCGGTACTTTCAACACCGGTAGTGGTTGCGGCTACTTCCCCTCCAAAACTCAAAGTATTCAGCCAGCGCCCTATGTACCCCATGTCTAGGAACGAGTAAAAACCTCTTGGGATAAATGGCACAGACAATAAAACAAAAAATAGCAGCCCAATGTAGTACTGCCATCTGGCTGATATATGCTTATTTAAACACTTCTTTACCAGCATAATAAGCAATATACCAACGGAAGAAAGAGTGGTACTCATTATAAAAAATGTGAAAAATGAAGTCATTGGCTCACCTGCTTTCCGTATTCTGTAGGGGTAGCAGGCTCCGCTTGGGCCCCGCCAGATAACTTTGCATCCAAGATACGCCTAAGGGCAATAATATCATCATCAGAGAGCTTATCCTGCCCTATTAAGTTGACTACCATTGAGTTTAGCGCGCCGTTATAGAACCGATTAAGGAAATTGTCATTCTCTATGGACAAGATTTCGGATTCCCTTACAAGTGGCGTGTACACAAATATGCGGCCGTCTTTTTCATATTGCAAGGCCCCTTTTTTTACTAGCCGGGAAAGTAATGTGTGTATGGTTTTTGGCTTCCATGGGGTGGATGTTTCCAACTTATTTACAACCTCGTTGGTGCTGATTGGGGTGCTCGCCGCCCATATTACTTTCATTACTTGGTATTCGGCATCTGATATCTCGGGTTTTTCTTTCATGTTTTGCCTCCAGCTTTGTTCTTACATATGTAGTATTATAGCCTATTGGTTGGGTTCGTCAAAGCCAAAATACTAAAAAAGGAGATAAGCCATATAATAGGCTCATCTCCTTATATCCGCCCATTTCGGGGGATTTTGCCGCAAAACGGGCGAAAAAAAGGTTTACCAAAAGTATCAAAACCGGATTTCACACTATCTTACAATCATTTTCCAGTCTATAGCACCGGCGCTATCTCTGGTTAAATAGTGGTCGTTGGCTGCCGCCATCACAGAGGCAAAGTACCAAGCAGAAGCCGCCACATCCGGGAACTGGCGCACATGATATATATTTTCCACATATACCGCGTTCAAGGCCATCCTGCTGTCTATTCGGCCTAGTAGGCGGTTTATCGCCGTTGCGGTTTCCCCACGGGTGATATTATCCTGTGGGCGGAAGTTTCCGTTAGAGTTACCAATTATCAAGCCATGCCTGTAGGCTATATTCACATACTCTCTTGCCCAACTACTGATATGCCCTGCGTCAGGGAAAGACGTACTTCCTGCTACGGTATTTGTTGCACCGGCCCGCACAATTATGGCGGCAAGCTCCTCCCTTGTAATCGGGTCGTTTGGCCTAAAATATCCTGCATAGCCTTGTATCAGCCCTGCGTCATAAGCCCAAGCCACATAGTAGTAGAACCATTGGCCGGGTCTTACATCTGCAAAGGAATCAAAGACCTCCATGCCAGGCGGTAAGACTTGGATACCGTGCTCAAAGTTAAGGAGCTGGGTTCTTGCCAATATTGTAGCGGCTTCTGCCCGTGTAAGGTTGCCATTTGGGCGGAAGTTGCCGTTGGCATCACCAAACATATAAGCTAAGTGAAGCTCACCATAGGGCGAAGGCATAGCGGAGTGCGGCGGTGTTGGAGTAGCGGGTAAAGGAGTTGGCGTGGCGGGCGAAGGCGAAGGCGTAGTTGATGGTGGCGTTGGTGTAGCGGGTGAAGGTGAAGGCGTAGTTGATGGTGGCGTTGGTGTAGCGGCCAAAGGTGAAGGCGTAGTTGATGGTGGCGTTGGTGTAGTAGGTGACGGTGTAGGAACGATAGGCGTTGGCGTTGGAGCAACAGGTGACGGTGTAGGAACGATAGGTGTTGGCGTTGGAGCAATAGGTGTTGGTGTAGGAACGATAGGCGTTGGTGATGGCGTAACAGGCGTAGGTGATGGCGAAGGAGCCGGTGACGGCGTTGGAGTAGCGGCAGCATTTACAGTAAAACTAACCACAAAAGATTCCAAGACATCCTGCCCAGTAACAGTAACAATAGCAGAATGCACCCCCACACCAAGCCCAATAATAGGCCTGACGGTAAATCCAACACTCCCTCCCACAGCAATATCCCCAACAGATGTAATACTAAGCTCAAAGCTACCTGCATCAGCGCCCGACAACCCAATCCCAAGGGGCCCAGTAGGCAGATTACCAGTGTTTGCAATAGTCACAGCATGTGCCCCTTGAAGGCCATAACCAAAATAAGCCGCCGGGAAAGTATGATTACCCCCAGGGCTCAGGGCAATACCACGTATATCCTCTTGGGCAACAACAATAATCGCCACATTGGAGGCAACAGGCACCGCACCTGGGGCACTTACCACTACATAGAAATAGAACGTCCCCACAGTAAAAATATCAGGCACCTGGAATGTAGAGCCAGTAGCACCGGGGATAAGAGTACCCCCCACATTGCTATTAGATGTATTAGAAAACCATTGATAGCTACGTATAGCACCCTGTGTAACACTTGCCACAACAGACAAATTAACATTTAGCGCTGCCCCGGAAACCACAGTAGCAGCCGCAGGGTGGGTAGTAATTGTGATTACAGGGGCCGAAGCAGAAAAGCTCCAGCTACCTGTAAAGGCCACATCATTGCCTGGCATAATAAATGTTTGATTTGGCGCTGTCCCAGCCAGGGTGACTCCATTAGACGTTGTGCCCCATCCGCTAAAGGTCCATGTGCCGGCAATCCCATCTCCATTGGTTGTTGCATCTGTGGTTGGCCATGGGGCTACCGCTACATTGGTTGTACCTGCCGCTACCCCTTGGGGGGTAGTAGGCATATTGCCAATGGTTGCCGGTTCGGTTCCAGTTATGGCATAGGTAATATTAAATGTTGCCGACTCTGCTGTTGTAAGCACAACCGGCACATCAATATTCCCAAAGTTTTGGGTGTCAAACCTAACTGTTATGGTTTCGGTAGAGGGGAATGTTTTGCCTGCCTGGGTGGTAATTACTAAGTCCCCGCCAGATATTGTGGCCACCCCGCTAATAACCCCCGGGCTATAATTGTGCAAGCTTATATCGCTTACTAAGCCAAGAGTCCTTGGGGCAATGGGCACAGGCACCAACTCGCTTATGGGTATGGTGACAGTTCTTACAGCACCAGTTGTCACGGTACGCAGTACAGGCAAAATAGGAGAAAATGGCACCGGCGTAATATGAGCCGGGATTTCTGTCAGCATTGCTATACCCAGGTCATAGTTAAGATGCCTGCCGTCATTGTTTATACTCACTAGGCTAAGGCCAAATAAGGTGACATCATATGTGCCAACATCTGAGCCGCTAAAATCGCTTTTGCTTGCCCACTCTGCCCTTACCCTAAGGGAGTCATTTGCCACCAGATTTCCAAGGGCCAAGGCCCCTGCTTGTGTAGCACCTGCTGGTGAAGTTGTGCCGTCATATGCCTTAGTAAAGCTTATGTTGCCTCGGGTCAAGGTGACAGGCCTTCGCCTAATGGTAAAGGCCCTTGTTGCTTCGCTGTCAGCTCTGTCAAAGGCACCTATGCCCCGTATAGTCACCGATGGCGGGTTTGTGTCATTATAGTTTCTGGCATATATATTGTTGACCCATGAACCAGCCACAATTTCATAATCTATGCCTGCTGTTAAAATTTCACCTTCCAAAGTGACGGTAAAGGCGGGCTCCTTAGGGCTGCCATCAAAAACAGCATCGGCAAAGGTAATAACCGCGTTTTCCACAGAGTCGGGAAGCACAGTGAATGTGACAGTGAATGTCTCTGTATTAATGCCAATCCCGCTTACGGATACAACTGCGGTGTATGTGCCAGGCTGAAGGCCGTTGGCCGGGGCTATGCTAAAGGCATCTGCCCAGGAACTGAGTACGGGGATTATCCCGCCAGGTGGCAAATTTCCGTATGTCAGCACAAAATCATTTGCGTTTGCACCGGTTATTGTAATATCCAAGGGTACATTTATTACAGTCTGGCCAGCATTTGCTACCGCAACAGACAGGGGCGCAACAGGAGAGTACCCCACCGCAACCGTAGGAAACCGGTGTGTCCCGTCTACGGATATCATGACAATGCCCTCAAGCCGTTCCCATACCCAAATCCCCGATGCATAGGGGCCTCCGCCCCCTGGGGGAAACAGTACATTAGATGGAATAGGGAGCATCCCTCCCGGAGGGGCTATATTGAGCCAATTTCCTGTAAATTCGGCATTACTAGCCCGGCCAGGGAGGCGTGGGTCATTTGTGCCTTCGTTAACAAAGTCATCTCCAAAGGTAATGCGCCTAAGGGCAGTTGCGTCCCTAAACATGTCTAGCATATTTACCGCCGCTGCCGGGGCCCGTCTTGTGTTCCAGCCGGTTAAATCCAAGCTGGTAAGGCTGCTAGCACTTCTAAACATGCTGCTCATAGAGGCTACGCTGCTTACATCCCAGCCAGATAAATCAAGGGCGGTTAAGCTGCTTGCCCCAAAGAACATATTATTCATAGTGGTGACATTGCCGGTATTCCAGCCAGATAAATCTAAGCTGGTGACACTACTTGCACCCTGAAATAGGCTCAGCATAGAGGTTACATTCCCCGTATCCCAACCAGACACATCCAACACAGATACTCCGCTCACATCACGGAACATATTTGGCATATTATTTACATTTTTGGTATCCCAGCCAGATACATCCAACTGGCTTATCCCGCTTACATTGCGGAACATGCTGTTCATGTTGGTAACATTGCCTGTATACCAATTAGACACATCCAGGACCGCTAGCCCACTGGCATTTATAAACATTCTATCCATATTAGTAACGCTGCGGGTTTCCCAGCCAGATACATCTAGCACAGTTAAAGCGCTGGCATTGTAAAACATAGTGGCCATGCTTGCCACACGGGCAGTGTCCCAATTGGATACATTGAGGGTGGCAAGTGCTCCGGCATTTCTAAACATGCCTGCCATATTTGTCACCCGGCTTGTATCCCAGTTGGACACATCCAAAGCCGTTAATCCCGTTGCCCCAAAGAACATGCTGCCCATATTTGTTACATTGCTTGTATTCCAGCCAGACACATCTATACTGGTAAACCCAGTTGCGTCTTGGAACATTCTATCCATATTTGTTACATTGCCTGTATCCCAATTAGATACATCCAAGCTGGTGATTGTCACCTCTTGAAACATCCCTGCCATATTCGTTGCATTGCCTGTATTCCAACCAGACACATCCAAGGCGGTTAAGGAGCTTGCCCCTTGGAATAGCCTAACCATATCTGTAACATTGCTGGTATCCCAACCAGACACATCCAAGGAAGTTAGCGCTACTGCATTAGAAAACATCCTGCTCATGCTTGTGACAGCGCTCGTGTCCCAACCAGACACGTCTAAGGTAGTAAGCAAACTGGCCCCATAGAACATAGTGGCCATATTGGTAACAAGGCTCGTGTCCCAACCAGACACATCCAGGGCTATTAAACTGTTGGTCTCCCTAAACATATGTGACATATTAACAACGCTGCTTGTGTCCCATGTAGACACATCCAATGTGGTTAACTCAACAGCACTATAGAACATGCTGCTCATATTAACTACACGGCTTGTATCCCAACCAGACACATCTAGGGTGACGATGCTAGTTTCACGAAACATGTGGTTTATGCTAGTCACACTGCTTGTGTCCCACATAGACACATCTAAACTAGTTAGCCCCATAGCACCCTGGAACATGCTTCCCATACTGGTGACTCGGCTAGTATCCCAACCTGCCACATTTAAACTTGTTACACTACTCATGCCGGAAAACAGGCTATGCATATTTGTTACATTGCTTGTATCAAAAAGCTCTAGCCCATCTATTGTGGTAACGTTGGCCAAGTCAAGAAACAGCGCCCGTAGGGAGTTTCCGGCGATAATTGGCCCTTCAAATGTAATATGAGTTATGCTGCTGGCAAAAACTATCCATGGACTTACGCCTGTAATGTTGTTTATCCTACCCTCGCTTACAACCAGATGGCCGTCATCATATAACCGCCATGCTGCCCCTTCTACACCACTTATTACACCACTTTCTACTACCAGGGGAGCGGCATACACAGGCAATGCTGGCATTAGCGCAAAAACAAGTATCAGCGCAATAAGCTTCTTAAATTTTTGTCTCATATTCACATCTCCATTGCATATCTGCTATATTTATTATGTTATATTTTGCCCAAAGCATACTATGTGTATAGCTTAACATGCCAAAGGGTATATTGCACTATTTTCATCTAAATTTAAGGTTTTATTAATATTCCTGTAACTTCCCGTAAATAAAGGAGAAAAAATGTCTACAAACAATAAACCGTCCAATTTCCAGAAATTTATATCCTACTACAAGCCATATAAAGTCTTGTTTGCGGTAAACATATTAGCTGCTGTTTTGACTGCGGCTTTTGCCCTTACCTTGCCGCTACTTGTGCGTCATATCACCGTTAATATTTTAGGCTCTGGCGCAGCCAATGTTTTGCCTCAGATACTAACCACAGGCGCCATTATGGTGGCCATAATCATAGCCCAAACAGGCACGGGCCTATTCAACGATTGGATGGGCCACATCCTAGGCGCAAGAATAGAACGGGGCCTCAGGGCAGAGCTTTTTGCCCATTATCAAAAGCTCCCCTTTAGCTTCTATGACAATAGAAACACCGGGGAGCTTATGTCGCGCTTGACCAACGATTTATTTAGCTTGTCTGAGACATATCATCATGTGCCTATTATGGCAACTACCTTTTCCTTGCAGTTTGCTGGGTCTATTGTGATTCTGCTTTATATTAACTGGCGGCTTGCGATACTTATTTTTATTGTGCTGATAGGTATTGGGGTCTATATTGCTATTTTTTACAAAAAGCTGCAAGTCTCCTACAAAGTTAATCAAGAGCGCATAGCCGATATCAATGCCGCTGCCCAAGAAAACCTGTCTGGGATACGCATAGCCAAAAATTTTGCCAATGAAGCTGTAGAAATAGAGAAATTTTCCGCGCAAAATAACCGGTTCTATGATAGCAGGGCCAATATCTATAAAAACGAGGCATTGCTTTTTTCCTTTATAGAGTATATGTTCACTCCGCTAATTACGGTGATTATTGTGGTAATGGGAGGGGTATGGATTGCAGGCGGCTCCTTAGAAATAGCCAGCCTATTGGTTTTTGTAATGTATACCGCATACCTTCTTGGGCCGGTGCCAAAGATGGCAGAGCTACTTCCCTTTTTCCAATCGGGGTTTATTGGCTTTGTACGCTTTCAGGAAATAATGAACACAGACGTGGAAATTTCAGATGCAGAAAACGCAATAGAGCTAAATATCTCCCATGGCAATGTTGAGTTTGAGAATGTGGCCTTCCGATACAGCCCAGAGCATGAATATATATTGCAAGATATTAATCTGGTAGTGCAACAAGGAGAAACCGTTGCAATTGTTGGGCGCTCTGGCATAGGCAAGTCAACCCTATGCTCCCTAATCCCACGGCTATACGATGTAAGCGACGGAGCAGTTCGCATAAACGGCGTGGACGTGCGGGATATTACACAGCATTCCCTAAGAAAGCACATTGGTGTTGTAGAGCAGGAGACATTCTTATTTGCTGGTACAGTTATGGAGAATATTTTATACGGAAAGCCAGACGCAACCCCAGAAGAAGCCATGGAAGCTGCCAAAAATGCCAATGCTCATGACTTTATTATGGCGCTGCCAAATGGCTACAGCACAGATATAGGGCAGCGCGGTATAAAGCTTTCAGGTGGGCAGAGGCAACGGCTAAGTATAGCCCGGGTCTTTCTTAAAAACCCGCCAATATTAATACTTGACGAAGCTACAAGCGCCCTTGATATGGAAAGCGAAAAAGTTGTGATGGAAAGCCTTGATGCCCTTGCTGTTGGGCGCACTACTTTTGTAATTGCTCACCGGTTAAGCACTGTGCAAAACGCAGACCGCATTATAGAGATTAAAGAATTGACACGGGAATAAATTTGTAACCATCATATTATTCCCTCACCTGTAGCAGTTCCAGAGGCTTACGCCTGATTACGATTATGCCTCCAACCAATGCCCCTGCAAGTACAGCGGCAAAATAAAGGCCAAGTGAAATCAGCAGTGTCCCGCCAAAGACAACACCCAAAATAGCAAGAAATACCATTCCAGGCAGCATCCCCGCCAAACATACCAGAATCTGCTCTCCTAATAGCAAGACCATGGTTTTGCCCTTTGTTGCCCCCAGTACGTGCAAAATAGCGGCGTTTTTGGCGGTTTGCAGCAGCAGCAACATACTTAGCCCGGCTGCTATTGTTATCAACGCAACCATGACAACGGGATATACCAGCTCCAAAAGCAGTAGTGTCTGATTTGCCACACCCACCATGCTGTAAAGCATCTGATCCAGGAAAACCAGCCTCAGATACAACACTCCTGAGATACGAGATAACACTATATCGCTAATATACTCGTGTACTCTCGCTATCTCCCTGTTATATGCCGGGTCTACTGTAAATGTTAGAGTTGTATACAGTCCCATGGCACGAAGATGCTCTTCAAAGGCATCAAGAGGTATAAGAATCGCATCACTGGCGTTTTCTCTTGCAATATGCCCGTTGTGGATACCAATTATTTGGGCGGGGATATTGCGCATAAAAGAGGGGATAACCAGCGTGTAACCTACATATACCATATCACCAAGGCCAACCCCTCGCCTTTTGGCAATAGACTCGGCAATAATAATGTATGCAACCCCGTCTTCATATATAAAATCTGAAGGGCCAAAACCTTCAGCAAAGTCTGTTTGGAAGCCACCAACGTCTTCAATATAGTTTTCCGCAAGGAAAAGGTCAAAGTCATTGAAGGTAAACATAAAATCCATCACATCTACATTTTGCTCCATACTAACTGCACGGTCGTATCCGATTATGTCATACCAATTAGTTGGAAAGGAACCCTGATTATCAGGGGGCACTATAAAAGACCTCCAATGCCCCCCTTCGATATATAGATTTTCTACAAAACCACTGTCACGGATACCGTCAATTGTATGCTTATAAATTATATCCCCCAAGTGGCGGTCTGGGTGTGAGTGAAAGGGGTCATCTTGTATAATATTGCCTTCTACAATGGTATTTTCATATAAATAATCTATAAGCTGGGCAGAGCGGTTAATAGACTCGGAAAGCCATCCAAGGACTAAAACAAAAAATAAAGCTATTAATATGCCCAAAACAGATTTGGCAGGGGAGCGGGTAATGTGCCTAAAAATAAAACGCAGCCCACTTTCAAGCCTTGCAGGCGATGAGCGCGATAGCTTAGTCTGAGGTAAGGTAAAGCCTTCGGGAACAGGCAATACAAGGCTACCAGTGTCTCTATAGGAAATTGTTGGGGGTGTTGTGCGCATTTTTTTACTCTTTACCCCCTGGAGTTGAGCAAGGACAGGGTTTCTGATGATTTTCACCATGCCAACAATTATCATTGTCAACAGCAGGAAAAAGATTATCAAGCTCATCCCTACAAACCATATTGGAGAAAGAGCGATTGCCGGCTGGAAGTCGGGCACGATATACTCAAGGTGGGCTAAAGTGTAGTCCGCTACCCGTAGGGCATAAATCCATCCTATAGCACCGCCGACTAAAATTGCCGGGGTACCAAAAACAAGGGCAGATGCAATAATCCGCCAAAGAAGCCAAGGGCTGCTTGTACCCAATGCCCTTTGTATAGCAATATCCTTCCTGCGCTGGCCTAAGTATAAAAACACAACCAAAGCAATTACTAACACCAGCACAACCCAAAACACAGATGCATTAAAGGTAAGAACCAACAACATAGGGTCAACGGCGGCCCAAAATTCGTGAGCCCGCGCTTCGAAATGTATCAACGAAAAGCCTAGCTCTTCCATAATTGGCCCATAGGTTTGTATAAAAGATTGCTCCTGCCGCGAGTCTGCAAGTTCATAACTAAACCAAATACTTGGTAGGTGCTGGGGATGATACCAACCCGGAATAGCCCCAGCAGGCGGGGATGCGGGGTTTCTCCCCTCCGGTAGAAGCGAGGCCGGGAAGTATATATTGGTAAAGGGGAAAGTATTGCCCATAATTCTGGTGCGATAAAAATCAAAATAAATCCCCACTATTTCCAGTTCTATGATATGGCTATGATATTCCTCTGGGGTACTTCGTACCAAAATACCCCCAGGAATGTCCCTTATTACATGTTGCTCCCGGGGTATGCTAACTTGGATGGTATCGCCTATTCTAAGCCCGCGGACGGCAGCCATTCCTACGCTTATAACCGCTACCGGGTTGGAGTTTAAATAATCGTCATAATTAATAAATCGCCCATACTGTATGCGGTATGCCATGCCGGAAACACCCACACCTGGGCCAAGGTCAAGGCGTATGGGTGCCTCGGGCTGAACAATCGGAAGTACCGTCATATCTCGGACAGGCTGAAGGCTAACAGCTCGATGATGATTCTCAAAAAAGGCAATTTCCGTCGCCAGATGTGCCAGTTCATAATCAGATGCAAAATCCAAGTTTTCTGGAAGAGAGGCCTCTGGAATAAACAATGTATCACCACTAACTGGCCTAATTCTCATCCAATAAACACTTCTGGGACGTGGCAACGCGAAAGTTCCCCACGGGTTGGCTGACAGATAAAAAGCCCCGCGGAACAAAAATCTCTCCCCCATCATAAGAGGACTAAAAATATCCTCGTTTGTATCCTGGATTATATAGACAAGGTTTGCTAACCGAAAGGGCTCAATATGCTCTGGCATCCCGGCAAGAACATAGTTGACATGCACACTAACAGTCTGCCAACTTACTCCCCACTCATTAGTTTCTATGGGGGGTATGTCCGCGACTGTGCCAATAAAAAGTGCTTCTGTAATACGGGTCTGATATTCGTTATCAAGTCCGGCCCACATACCTGCAATATCGGGGCTATACATATCAACGAGTATACCCTCTACCCCAAAACGCCTGTCCACATAGGCTATGTAAGGGCTGGCTTCCAGTATGGCTGCTGCTTCGGAAACATCATCCCATATGTTTTCTGTGCCCACGGTGCCTAGGGAATGATACTGCCTACCAAGCCTTGTAATTTCTGACCGTACAGTTACAAACTCCACAGTTCTTAAAAAGAAAGCAAAGGAGGCCAAGCCAATCAATAAAACCAGTAAACCTGTCCGTACCGGCTGGCGCAGCATAGACTTCATAAAAATATTTTTACTCATTGTCATGCCCCCAATTGTGAGATAGTTATTCCGATGATTATATATGCATTAGTTTTTTTGTAAATAGTAGGGGCAAATCGGGAGCGTCCCAAAAATTGAAAGAACACTTGACATATGAATATCATGCGCGATATAATCACCGGCGCGACACGGCCCGTTGGTCAAGCGGTTAAGACACGGCCCTTTCACGGCTGAAACAGGGGTTCGATTCCCCTACGGGTCATAAATAAAACATGAAGAAAACGTAAAGAAAAAACTACCTAGCATAAACCCTAGGTAGTTTTTTATTGTAGCTGCTTTAGTGCGCCTTATTTATATAGCTCCACCATTAACCAAGTCATCACAATACATACAGCGGTACATCCCAGACTTTGCTACCAGCAAAAACGTATGAGCCACCTGCTCTACAGAGGTGACACAGCGGGGGTTTTTGCATTTTATTACATTGGTCACTTTTTCTGGCAGGCTTAGGCGCTGCTTGCCTACTAACTTGTGGTCTTTGATATAGTTTACTGTTGCGGTGTGGTCTATTAGGCCTATTACGGTTAGGTCTAGGTCTGTTACGTTTTCTAGCTTTATTATGTCTTTGCGGCCATGTTTTTTGCTTACGGCGTTCATTATTAGGGCCACGGTGTCGCCTCTGCTGTTTAGGCCTAGGTATTCTAGTACCTTCATGCCAAACCCGGCGCGGATATGGTCTACTACTACTCCATTTGCTATGCCATCTATATTCATTTTGATACCCCCAATAATGCCATAATTAGTGCCATTCTTATATACATACCATTTTTTGCTTGTGGGAAATACATTGCCCTTGGGTCCCGGTCTACCTCTACAGATATTTCATTGTCACGGGGGAGAGGGTGCATTATCATGAGGTCGGGCTTTGCGGTTGCCAGCTTTGCCCCATCTAGGATGTATCTATCTTTAAGCTTTACATAGTCTTCTTCGTTAAAGAAGCGCTCTTTTTGTACTCGGGTCATGTATAGTATATCTAGGTTAGGCATGACCTCTGTTAGGTTTTGTGTTTCTATGGAGTCTGCTGCTTTTGACTTTAACTCTTCCCGTACAAAACCCGGAAGCCTTAGCTCCTCTGGGGAAATGAGTACAAAGCGTATGCCTTGGTAACGCAGCAGGGCCGTTATTAGGGAATGGACTGTTCGACCAAACTTTAAATCCCCACATAGGCCAATTGTAATATTGTTTATGCTGCCTTTTTTTAGCTTAATGGTTAGTAAGTCGGTGAGGGTTTGGGTAGGGTGATGATGGCCTCCGTCTCCGGCATTTATTACGGGGATACTGGCGCTGTTGGCGGCTACTGTCACTGCCCCTTCCTTTGGGTGGCGCATTGCGGCTATGTCGGCATAGCACTCTATTGTGCGGATAGTATCTGCGATGCTTTCCCCCTTGGATACAGAGCTAGAGCCTGGCTCCGAAAACCCTATCACCTGGCCTCCAAGCCGCAGCATTGCCGCTTCGAAGGAGAAGCGGGTACGGGTACTTGGCTCGTAGAATAAGGTTGCCAGCAGATAGCCCTTACAAACCTCAATGTACTCTCTTGGGGCGGCTATGATGCCCTCAGCTACCTGAAATAGCTCGTCCATTTCGGCCACGGTGAAATTTAGTGGCTCAATTAGGCTTTTTCCTTTTAAGCTCAATTCAATCCTCCTAATCGCCCATGAAGGGCGTCCGTCACCAACCAAGCATGAAAATAAGGCAGGTGATAAACAAATAAATCATAATGCAAACCTCATAAGAAATGATAAAGTATAGAAACAGAGCCAA
>Ga0123355_10011544_pt1 | contig 13625 bp, 11 predicted proteins | sample TergutEmb28metaG_3_FD_89872 | JGI IMG/M metagenome (GOLD analysis project Ga0123355, IMG submission 89872) | Embiratermes neotenicus P1 segment gut microbial communities from Petit-Saut dam, French Guiana - Emb289 P1 | ecosystem: Host-associated > Arthropoda: Insects > Digestive system > Gut ...
CAGTACTCGGCATCGACGCCAGCCCCCACGGTGTTGCCTCTATACTGGCAGGCGAAATGGCTGCCTCTGTATTCCAAGACCCTGTAGGCCAGGGCGCAGGCGCAGTGGATTTAGCAGTCCGTGCAGCCAGAGGCGAATCTTTTGATATAATCAATTGGGTTCCCTTCGTACTCGTAACTCCCGGCAACGTAGCCGATTTCAGTTAAGGCATTACCCGCAAGACTGACAGAACCAGAAGTTAGGTAAACCAAAGATAGAGACCAGATGGCGATGAAGTCGTCACCGCAATCTGGTCTCTATCTGCACATTAAAAAACACGCTTTACATGTTTCCTCACAGGCCAAAGAGCCAGCCCTTCGGGGATCTTAAATAAAAAAGGTGACAAGGCGATTATGAGCGAATATGTACTCGAAATGACCAGTATCGTAAAATCCTTTCCCGGCGTAAAGGCGCTGCGGGGGGTTGATCTGCGTGTCCGCCCCGGCACGGTTCACGCCGTAATGGGCGAGAACGGCGCGGGCAAATCCACCCTTATGAAGTGCCTTATCGGCATGTATTCCATCGAATCCGGGCAAGTTTTGTTTAAAGGCGAGCAGGTAGCCTTCCACAACACCCACGCCGCGTTAAACAGCGGTATATCGATGATACACCAGGAGCTGAGCCCGGTGGTAGAGCGGTCTGTAATGGAAAACGTGTGGCTGGGCCGCGCGCCGCGCCGCGGGCTGATCGTCAACCACAAGAAAATGCGCCAGGACACGATAGAACTGTTTGAACGCCTCAACATGGACATATCCCCGGATGAAAAAATGGGCGATCTCTCGATTGCCAAAATGCAGATGGTGGAAATCGCCAAGGCCGTTTCGTATGATTCCGCTGTGGTGGTAATGGACGAGCCAACCTCGGCCCTTACCCAATCCGAAACCGCCCACCTGTTTGAGATCATCAAGCAGCTCAAAGAGAAAAATGTCGCGGTAATATACATATCGCACAAGATGGATGAAATCTTCAAGATTTGCGATGAAGTTACAGTTTACCGTGACGGAGAATATATCGGCACGGACGACGTCGAAAACATGACCATAGACAGGCTTATCTCCATGATGGTGGGGCGGGAGCTCTCAGAGATGTTCCCCAAGGTTGACTGCCCCATCGGGGAGACTGTTCTGAAAGTTGAGAACCTTAGCAGCGGCAAGTTGTTCAGGGATGTATCGTTTGAGCTCAGGCGCGGCGAAATCTTGGGGTTTGCCGGGCTTGTCGGCGCTGGGCGCACCGAAGTTGTCGAGACTATATTTGGGGTCCGCAAAGCAACCAGCGGCAGTATCTACAAAGAAGGCAAGCAAATTGAGATAAAAACGCCGGCGGACGCAGTGCGCCACAAAATAGCCCTGCTCACCGAGGACCGGCGCAAATCGGGGACGGTGGGTGTGCTCGACGTACGCAGCAACACGGTGTTAGCTAACCTTAAAAGTTACGGCTTCCCGCTGCGCAACGGCGATATCCGCAAGGACACGCAGGAATATATCAACAAACTCAACGTGCGGACGCCCGATATGTACACGCAGATTATGAGCCTTTCGGGGGGAAACCAGCAGAAGGTGCTGGTTGCGCGCTGGCTTTTAACTCAGCCGGACATCTTGTTTGTGGACGAGCCTACCCGCGGTATAGATGTAGGCGCAAAGGCCGAAATCCACACCCTGCTTACCAAGCTTGTGGGCGAGGGCAAAGCTATTGTTATGATCTCATCCGAAATGCCCGAGATACTTGGCATGTCTGACCGCATCCTCGTTATGCACGAGGGCAGTATGGCCGGGATTATTGACCGCGCCGACGCAACCCAGGAACTTATTATGCAGTACGCAACCGGCGAAATTTCTGAAGAGGTGAGTTGAGGATGCCCAAAAACATTGACATAAAAAAACTTGTAAGCCAAAACTCGATCTGGCTGGTGTTTATCGCGCTTTCGGCATTTTTGTCATTTGCCAGCCCGGCATTTTTAACGCCGATAAACATCAACAACCTGCTCGTAACCGTATCTATCACAGGCATTATGGCCGTGGGCGTCACCTTTTGCATACTTTCCAGAGGGATTGACCTGAGCACGTCGGGCGTGCTTGTGCTGAGCACGGTTGTCACCGCGTCGCTTGTTCAGGAGATAACGGCAACCAACAAGGTCTTCGAGGGCATGTACCCCGTTCACCCGCTTGTAGCGGTAGCGGCCGGTCTGGGAGTGGGGCTTGTATTTGGACTTATCAACGGCGGACTCATAGCGTACACAAAGATCCCGCCGTTTATCGCAACACTTGGCACAATGCTGATTACCCGGGCGCTGGCGCTGCTCTACACCAACGCGTTTCCCGTGCCAAACCTAACCAACGAATTTAGAGCCATTGGCCGGGGAGAATGGGTCTTCGGTATCCCAAACCTGGTGGTAGCCTTTGCGCTTGTTTTGATAATTGGCGGATTTCTGCTGACTATGACGCGCTTCGGCAAGAACGTCTACGCCATTGGCGGCAACGAGGTAGCCGCCCGGGTTGCGGGTATTAATGTTGAGAGAAACATCATAAAAATATACGTTTTTTGCTCTCTGTGCGCCGCTTTTGCCGCAGTGTTGCATGTGGGGCGGGTAGGTTCCGCATCGCCTGCGGGCGCCGTCGGTTGGGAGCTCAACGCGATCGCCGCGGCAACAGTCGGCGGTGTATCTCACTCGGGCGGCATCGGGCGCATGTCGGGCGTTTTATCGGGAATCCTGGTGCTGGGCGTTGTCAACAACGGCATGTTGATGCTTGGAATTTCGCCGTACATACAGGATATCGTCAGGGGTCTTATCATCATAGGCGCCGTGGTATTCGACATGCGCAAGCACGCGAAAAGGGCCTAGAATATTCACCGATAACTGAATACTGCTACGGCGGCAATTTTTCCGCCGTAGCGGCATTTATTGTTTTGGATACGTCTGAAAGCGGGGGAGTAAAAATGTCTGAGCAAATAAGATATGGTATGGTGGGTGGCGGCCTGTTCGCTTCGATAGGCGAAGTGCACCGCAAGGCGCTGATTTTTGACGCCCGCGCTGAGATCGTAGCAGGGTGCTTCAGCACCGATCCAGCACGCAACAAAACCACCGGTCAGGCATACGGCCTGGATTCCCGCAGGATTTACAGCAACTACAACGAGATGGCAAAAGCGGAAAGCGCCGGTGAGGACGGCATAGATTTCGTAGTGGTTGTCACTCCCAACAACACCCACTACGAGATAAGCAAGGCATTTCTGAAAGCGGGTATCCACGTGGTTTGCGACAAACCCCTCTGCTTTGAGGTCTGGCAGGCGGAAGAGCTGGCAAAGCTCGCGGAGCAAAAGGGACTGCTGTTTGGCGTCACTTACACCTACATCGGCTACACTATGGTGAAGGTGATGCGGGAGATGATACAAAGCGGCGCGATTGGAGATATAGTCGCGCTAAACGCCGAATACCTCAACGACTTAATGCTCGATAAACTTGATTTCGACGCCAATCACCCTTCAGTACAGCCGGTCTGGCGAATGAATCCCAAGTACACAGGCATTGCCAACTGCGTGGGGGATATCGGTACCCATATAGAATGCATAGTCCATTACGTTACCGGCCTGAAAATCAAGCGCCTGCTGGCCACTATAAACACCTACGGCCACGTTCTTGACCTCAACGCCAACATTATTTTGGAGTATGAAAACGGCGTCAATGGCGCTTATTGGTGCTCCAATGTAGCGGCGGGCAAGCTCAACGGGCTACAGATGCGTATCTACGGCTCTAAAGGCTCCCTTGAATGGGAGCAGGAATCCCCCGATTACGTCCGCTATACCCCAAAAGGGGAGCCGCCTCAGATACTATCCCGCGGTAGCGGCTATATCAAAGAAGCCGCCGGGGGTTACAGCCGTATGCCGGCAGGCCACCCGGAAGGGATGTACATGGCGTTCGCCAACCTGTACAAAAACATTGTCGGCGCTGTAATCAAACTGAAATCCGGAGAAAAGCCATCCGGGCAGGAGCTTGATTTCCCTACCGCCAGAGATGGCCTGAGCGGCGTAAAGTTCATTCACGCAGTCGTTGAAAGCGCCAAGAACGGCTCAGCCTGGGTGGAGTTTTAACCACCCGTCAACCACCCGTCCGTGCATGTTCCGGCGCTTGAAAATAGCAAGATTTTAAAGGAGAATGAACTATGTTTCATCAATTAAACTTCAGGGTGAATTTCTCGGATGCGGATTATGCAAACCTGCTCTTCCCGGAAGGGGACAAAGCGCTGCTTAGGGATTTGGGTAAGCGTGTGGCCGAGCTGGCCGCACTGCCTGTAATGGAGGAGCGCCAAAAACTTTGGGTAGACCACAACGGCCTTAAGCGCACCCGGCCGCTAATCCTGTGCGACCCCGAAAACGGCTGGAACGAGATAATCCCGGCAAGCCGGATTCTGTGCGAAAACAGCGTTGCCAGATACTGGGAGTACTATTTGCGCAAGCAGATATTCTGGGGCGAGATGATGAACGACGACTACGTGGTCGAGCCGGTTTTCAACCTGCCCTATGTGTACAGCGAAAAGCCCTGGCGGGTAAAAGGCGCCGAGGGGGAGCAGAGCGTGCTGAAAACCGCCGAGGGTGGCAAGGCATACAAGATAAAAGCCGTGCTGGAAGACTACGATAATCTTGAGAATGATATCCTCAGGCCGCAAATCGATATCGACTACAAGACCACCGAAATCCTGCTGGAAACGGCAAAAGAACTCTTTGCCCCTTCGCTGGACACCCGCATCAACACCGTCTGGTTTTGGTCAACCGGCCTGACCGACGACCTCGTGTTCATGCGCGGGCTGGAAAACCTGATGTACGATTTCTACGGGGATCCCGACGGCCTGCACCGTATCATGAAGCTGCTTGCCGACGGCACAATGGAGAAGCTGGATTTTCTTGAAAGCAGCGGTCTGCTATGCCTAAACAACGACGGAACGTTTGTGGGCTCGGGCGGAATCGGTTTCACGGACGAGCTGCCAGGCAAGGACTTTGCAGGCAAGGTACGGCTGAAGGATATGTGGGGGCTGGGTGAAAGCCAGGTGACCACGGCGATATCACCGCAGATGTTCGAAGAATTCATATTCACCTACCAGAAGCCGATAATGGAGCGCTTCGGTCTGACTTCATACGCCTGCTGCGAGCCGATGGACAAGCGCTTTGACATAGTAAAATCGGTAAAGAGCCTGCGCCGGGTTTCGGTGTCATCTTGGGCCAACCCCGAAATCATGTCCGAAAAGCTGGGGCACTCATATGTCTACTCCTACAAGCCCGCCCCCGCGCCGCTCTCCCGGCCGGTACTCGACCAGGACAACGCGCGCAAGGATATAAAGAACATACTCAAAATAACGCGGGACAACTGCGTTGAGCTGGTGATGAAGGACAACCACACGCTGGGCGAAAACCCTGAGAATCTGCTCAACTGGGTGCGGATAGTGCGCGAGGAAATCTCGTCGATGTAGCTTGAATCGGACAACAAGAAAAAATGAAAGCAGGTGGCGAAATTTATGAAGGAGTTAAAAATCGGATTGATCGGCGCGGGGCGCATTGGAAAACTGCATGGAAATAATCTGGCGCACTCGGTGCCGGGAGCAAAACTGGAAGCGATTGCCGAAACCATGCTGGATGATTCTTGCAGACAGTGGGCGCAGCGACTTGGGGTTGCAAAAATCACCGCCGACCCGGCCGACATAATAAACGACAAAGAGATAGACGCGGTTTTCATCTGCTCCCCCACAGATACCCACGCCGATCTTATAATCAAGGCGGCGCGGGCGGGCAAGCACATCTTTTGCGAAAAGCCGATCCACACCGACGTGGCTCTCATTAAAAATGCTTTGGTAGAGGTGGAAAAGGCGGGCGTCAAGTTGCAGGTGGGGTTCGTCCGACGGTTTGACCACAACCACAAAAAAGTGCGCGACACTGTGGCCAGCGGCAAACTTGGCCGGGTGCATATAGTAAAAGTCACCTCGCGGGATCCCGAAATGGCGCCCATCGAGTACATGGCGGTTTCGGGCGGCATTTTCATGGACATGACGATCCACGATTTCGACATGGTGCGCTATCTGTCCGGCAGCGAAGTAACTGAAGTAACTGCATACGGCAGCATCATGATAAACCCCGAGATCGAGAAATTCGGCGATGTTGACACGGCTATCGTAATGCTTAAATTCGAAAACGGCGCGATCGGGGTTATCGACAACAGCCGCGCCGCCCGGTACGGATATGACCAGCGCACCGAAGTTCACTGCGACAAAGGCTGCGTGCAAGTTTACAACGACCTGAACGACACATCCATGGTAAGCACGGCGGACGGAGTATTCTGCGAGCGGCCGACCTGGTTTTTCCTTGAGCGGTACAACGACGCCTTTATCGACTCGTCAAAACAGTTTGTCGATGCGATTCTGGAAGACAAGGACGTCCCCGTCAGCGGCATCGACGGCCTCATGCCGGTCTATATTGCCATAGCTGCGGAAAAGTCTCTGAAAGAAAACCGCTGCGTAAAAATTGCAGAAGTGATGTAGCAGCTTTCAGCGCTTACCCCAGAAAACAAGCCACGACCTATAATATGTGACAAACAGGAGGAGCGGAAATTATGCAGGATAATCGTTGGATATTTACCGAAAACCCGGTCATCTCATTTGAAAACTCGGATGTAGGCCGCATGAAAAAAGCCGTGTGGGACGCATCTCACCAAGAAATCGAGCGCATCCTCAAAGAGGATTACGAAATCCCATCCCCTTCCGAGATTTCAAAGCGCGGATGCTACATCCAGACTACGCCGCGCCATCTGCTCAGCGAAAAGCGCCGCAAAAACGACGTCGTGCTCGTACCTGTCGGCTGCACCGAAAACCATGGCCCCCACTGCGTCAGCGGCCACGACGTCTTCCAGGTAACGCAATTCATGGAAGGCGTGCGCCGGTACACCGCAAAACAGGGACACGAAGTCAACCTAGCGTTCCCCGCGCTGCTCTACGGCGGGCACCCATACCACCACATCGGAATGCCCGGCACCGTCATGCTGCCGCAGGAAATCGTTGTGGAAACCATCGTTGCAGTCATGCTGGGCCTCTGGGAGGACGGCTTCCGCAAGATAATCCTCATAAACAACCACGGGCACCTCTGGAATCTGGTCACCGCCATACACGAGTTCTGCAAGCGCTACCAGCTTCCGGGAATCTTTCAGGTGTTTGACTGGCACCGCTCAGTGCGAGAATTTTTCTACCCCAACAACGGCAAGCCCCACTGCATGGAGACCAACTTCGTTCACGCCTGCGAGGGCGAGACTTCGCTGGGATTGCTGCTCTTCCCCGAAATGGTGGATATGGAAGAGGCCGTGGATACGGCGGGGGTAAAATACCTCTCGGCCGGCTGGTTCGACACTTCGGTTGACGATTTCCGCCGCCCCCACCGCTGGGACGAGGGGGAGGGCCACGCCGCCATCGAATACAGCGCCACACCTATCGGGATTGTTGGCTCACCCACTCTTGCCACTGCCGACAAAGCCAAGCGCCCGATTGTCGCCATCTGCCGTATGCTCACCGCGCTGGTTGAGGAAATTCTCGAAAAGTTCCCGCCCGGAACGGTGCCGCCCACAGAGGAAGTAACCCTGCGCACCGCCGAGGAGATGGAGCCGTATCTGCGCGAGCCGGGCAGCCCCGGCTGGAAAAGCGTATACACCCTGCCCAGAATCGGCCCGGTGGAAAAGATGTAGGCATGGAGGTGCTACGGCATGGGTTTGGCGAGGGAGATCGAAAAACGTTGGCCTGATGCGCAAATCTACCAATCCTCTTTAGCCGAGGCTGAAGGGGGAGAGGCGCTGTTGCTGCGCCTGCGGGGAAAAGGTCTGCTGGCCGTGAGCGGCCGCCTGCGCGTGCAATTTGAGGGGGAAGACCGGGAAACAATCCGCCTTTGTCCAACTTCGCGGGCAAATCGGCTGGCGCTTAACCGCGCATTTCCCTATACAGCGCCCAAAGCGCTAGGCAGCAAAGCCGCAACCTTCGGGTTCGGGGACAGGCTTGGCTACGCAAACCCTATGCAGCTCGCGTCGCTGGAGGGTACCGGCTTTTTGCCTGTTCTGGCACAGCAGAGTATGCGGGAGCTTTCGTTAATGGGGCGCAGTTACGGGCAAGTGATCGACACGGCCTCTTGGGCGGCATTTCGTCAAGGATGGAAGCTGGGCTTTGCCGCCGACGGCGATCATCTCAAAACACTGGATGAAGTGCAGGCAGCGCTGGACGCGGGCTGCACTATGATAACGCTGGATTGCTCTCTTGCCCTGGGAACGCCGCCGGATGATGAGCCGGACCGCGGCCACTGGCCGGAAGACTACTTGCAAAGCAAGGCAGCCAAGGAGCTGGACCTAAATTTTGACGACGCCCTTCTGTGGCAGCTTGAGCAAACCTATTCCGGCGCTTTAAAACTGGCCCGCGATGTTGCCCAAAAGGCCATCCATCCCGCGGGGCGGGAGATCGACTTTGAATTGTCTGTGGATGAAACCGAGGACGTTACCTCCGCTCAGGCGCACTTTTATATTATCCACGAGCTGCGCAGGTCAGGGGTGGAGCTTTGCAGCCTGGCCCCCAGGTTTGTGGGTGAGTTCCAGAAAGCGGTTGACTACATGGGGGATCTGCGCGAACTCAGGGCGCAAATGCGCGCTCACGCCCGGCTTGCCGACCACTTTGGCCATAAGCTCAGCCTGCACTCGGCGAGCGAGAAGTTCTCGGTCTTTTCCATTTTTGCCGAGGAGACGAAGGGCCGCTGCCATGTCAAGACGTCTGGCACCAGCTGGCTGGAAGCGGTGGAGTGCATCGCCAAGGTGTCCCCGTGCCTTTTCCGCGACATGTTCAGCAAGGCACTTGCAAGCCTGAATCAGGCCAAACAACTCTATGCTGTACAGTGCGCCCCCGACCGAATCCCCGCGCCTGATAAATTGAATGACAGCGAGTTGCCAACTCTAATGGAGCTGGCACAAAGCGATTTCCGCCAGCTTATGCACATAACCTACGGCTTCATCTTGGCCGACGAAGATCTCAACGAGCGCATCTGCACGTTTATGGAAGAACACCGGTCACTCTACGAGGCCGAAGCGCTCGATCTTTACCGGCGGCATATGGCAGTTATAGGCCGCTAAAAAACAGGAGACAGAGAAGATGGCAGACCATTTTAAGTACGCGATTTCCTTTGCGGAGGTTTCACCGATGACCGCCCCCTTGCCGCTAAGCGGAGATATCTGCGATAATCTGCGGCAGGCGGCGGCGTTTGGTTACGTGGGTCTTGAGTTCCACACGCGGGAGAACGCGCCGCTTGATATCGCCAAAATCAAGGAGGTTTCGGCCCGGTGCGGCGCGCGAATCACAGCCATTGCCACCGGGCGGCTGTACACCCAGGGCAAGGCGTCCCTGCTGGACGACGCCGTTTATGTGGCGAGGGCCGCCGAGCAGGGGATGAGGGATTACATAGACCTGGCCGAAAATTTCGGGGTTGACTTGGTGCTCGGTTGGGCCAAGGGCAACATCCCCCCGGAAGGCGACCGCGAGCTGTACAAACAAAGGCTGGCAGGCCAGCTGCGCGGGCTGGGAGATTACGCCCGCCCCAAGGGTGTGCGCATCCAGATTGAGGTCATCAACCGCTACGAGGTCAATCTGTTCAACACCGCCGAAGAGCTATGCTCCTTTCTGGAGCAATATGAGCTGGAAAGCTGCTTCGCCCATCTAGACACTTTCCATATGAATATCGAGGAGTCTGATCCCCTGGCGGCGATTCGCCGCTGCGGCAGCCGGCTGGGATATTTTCATGTGTCCGACAGCACCCGGCGGTACCCCGGCAGCGGACATCTGGACTTCACCCGCATCCTAGCCACCCTGAAAGAAGTGGATTACCAAGGGTACATTACGGTGGAGTGCATTCCCTACCCGGACCGCCTCACAGCCGCGAAAAAAGCCATCGAGCATCTGCGCCGTTGTGAGAAGCAACTGTAATTGGATAGACAAACCACCGCCGGAACATGGCAGCATGTTCCGGCGGTGGTATATTGATAGCGTAATTATACTCATTTCACTTCAAAAGCGTCTCGCTTTTGAAGGTGCGGTCTTTCTGATCGCGCTGCGGCGCTGCGCGCCGGGAAAACCGTGTATACGCCATTTGTGGCTGCGCGCCACACACTCTACGAGTGTGTAAACTTGAAAAGAAAGGTCACTTTTCAAGTTTAATGGCGATATCGCAGCGCGTTGAGGATGTCTTCGACCTTATCGGTTTGCTCCCACCTCACACCCAAATCTTCACGGCCCATATGGCCGTAAGCAGCCAGCGCTTTGTAGATGGGCCTTAGCAAATCCAGCTCCCGGATGATGGCGTTTGACGTAAAGGAAAAAACTCTGCGAACAGCGTCGGCCAGCATTGTGTCATCCATTTTACCTGTGCCGAAGGTATCCACCCGCACCGAGACCGGTTCGGCCACCCCGATTGCGTAAGCGAGCTGCATCTCGCATTTGGAGGCCAGTCCGGCCGCCACCACATTTTTGGCGGCATAGCGGGCCATGTACGCAGCCGAGCGATCCACTTTTGTGGGGTCCTTGCCGGAAAAACAGCCGCCACCGTGCCGTCCGTAACCGCCGTAAGTATCCACAATGATCTTCCGGCCGGTCAGGCCACTGTCCCCGTGCGGCCCGCCGATTACAAACCGCCCGGTGGGATTAACCAGATACCGGGTCTCCCGCAAAAGTTGCTCTGGCACAACAGGCGCCACCACATGCTTTATGAGATCCTCGCGGATTGTCTCGACACCCACATCCTCGGCGTGTTGGGTGGACATTACAATCGTATCTATGCGCAGGGGCTTGCTGTTTTCGTACTCCACAGTCACCTGGGTCTTGCCGTCCGGGCGAAGATATGGCAGGGTGCCGTCTTTGCGCACGGCAGCCATCTGCTTGGCCAGTTTGTGCGATGTCGAAATGGCCAGCGGCATAAGTTCGGGCGTTTCGTCGCAGGCGTAGCCAAACATCATCCCCTGATCCCCCGCGCCGCTCATACAAACATCATCCCCTAATCCCCCGCGCGCTTCATAGGCCCGGTCCACTCCCATGGCAATGTCGCTACTCTGTTCATCAATGGCGGTTATAACGGCGCAGCTATCCCCGTCAAATCCAAAGGCGGGGTTGTCATACCCAATATCCTTGATGACCTGCCGGGCAATTTTGGGGATATCGCAGTACACGCTGGTGGTGATTTCCCCCATTATCAGCGCCATACCGGTGGTGACACAGGTCTCGCAGGCAACCCTCGCCCGCGGGTCCCTGGCAATGATCGAATCGAGAACCGCGTCCGAAATCTGATCGCAAATCTTATCGGGGTGCCCCTCGGTAACCGATTCCGATGTAAAGAGATTCTTTGTCAACGAATGTCCTCCTTGTTCCTTAGTAATTTTGATTATTGTAGATAATGCTTATAATGCGTAGCTACACACCAAGCAACTCTTCTTTCTTACGATCATATTCTTCTTGGGTTAAAACACTGTTATCAAGCAGGGTTTTAAGCATAGCAAGTTTTTCATCTGCACTTAAAACAGGAGCATACCCGGTCATTCCTTTTTTCTTAAAATACTTCTTGATTTCTAATACGGCAACGATTACAAAGTATAGGACGCTGAAATGGATAAAAACTTCAAGCCTAAACATATTCGGGAAAAAACCAAGAGCAAAATTCATTGCTCCAAAATATATGGCAAGAACTCCGATATACAGCAGATAGTCGATAATATGCACAATAGTCTGGTTGACAGTCTTATTGTATTTTAAGATTTGCACTGTAACAAGTTTCTCTGTATATAACGTAAGGAGCAATAACAATATAATCAGTATATCTTGGGTGAGAAGTCGTTCAAGCACAACTTCTACCATATTCTGAAAACCGCCTTGAAGGAGTGTATTAGTGGTGAGGCCATAATAGTATATAGCTTTAGAGATCGCAAAGTATGTAAATAGCATCCCAAAGATTGCCGACCGTTTTTCTTTTTTTACGCTCATTAGCGTGTTCCTTCCCACCGCCCACAATAGGGGTAGTGCATATTATAAACTTGCTACGACTATACCACATTTATCTACAAACAGGCTCCCAAACAAACAAAAGGCCCGTAAAAGCGAGCCTTTCGATAATATTCTATATTTTTGGCCGGCACACACCGACATTATAACAATCGCCCGGTATTTTGTCAACGTCCGATCTATGCGTCTAAATCACGCCCTGCAATATCATGATTACCAAAACACAGCTAACCAGAACAAGCCCGGACGCCAGGAAAACGCCCAAGCTAAATTTCGAGGTGGCAGCAGATCCGGCTTCCCGCTCGGGTATCATGCCTGCGCTCCGAAGCGCCTTTATTAGCGGTTTGTACAGCAGCAGGGTCAATGCGGCGTTGAGCGAGCCTGAGATAAGGTTAAAGGGAAGAAAGAGCGCCAGCAAAAGCGGGACCACACGCTCACGGGGCCAGCCCACAAAGATGGGCGTAAGAATGAAGTTCCAGAGCAGCATAACCGCCGTCATCAGCAGAACCCCGCAAATCAGCCCCAGCACTGCGCTTTTCAGGGTTTTGTGCCTTTTATAGATGAATGCGGCCGTACACACAAAGGAGCAGGTGGAAATCACGTTCATGATAAATCCGATAATTCCGGTTTCGCTGAGCGTTACCATCTGCGTGAATGAAACCACCACCGACATTGCGAACGCCGCCATCGGCCCGAAAAGAAATCCGGCAAAGGCGATTACGACATCCTTGGGGTCGTACCTGAGCGTTAACGGCCCGGCGGACAGCACCGGCACCCGCCCTATCACCCAAAGCACATAGGCGATCGAGCATAGAATGGCCAAAGTCGTGAGCTTTCTGGTTTTTGAATAGGTCGCTGCGGTTGTTGACACTTTTCATTCCTCCAATCGTTAGATTCAGTCTGTCCCGAAAGGGAAACAAAAAGCCCCCGAAAGCACAGCTTCGGGGACGGCAACACAAAAAAACGCCGTGTTTCTTTCATCCGGACTATAACCGTCGGTCAGGGATTTTTACCCTGTCGGCCAAATGGCTCGCGGACTTGTGGTCACAATGGACCCTTCACCGCCGGTGAGGACTTTCACCTCGCCCTGAAACAGACTATTCACTTTCAGATTATTATATATTCCTGCGATCGATTTGTCAAGACGTGCTCTAAAACATCACAATGCTCTCGATGTTTTTGCATTTGCCGCTGGTATTGTCTATTTCCAGCGCCACGGCGGAGATTCTAATATCTTCGCTGTCAACTTCAAAGCGGACAGGTAAGTTAGTGCGCATTTTTTTGATGGCGACGTCTGCCTTTACCCCCAACACCGAGCGGAACCCGCCACACATACCGACGTCGGTAAGGTACCCCGTACCCCCGGGCAAGATTGTCGCGTCGGCGGTTGGGACATGGGTGTGCGTTCCGATGACTGCGGAAACCCTGCCGTCCAGATAATACCCCATGCAGAGCTTTTCAGCGGTGGCCTCGGCGTGAAAATCCACTAGAATACAGTTGGTTTCCATCGCCCTTAGCAACTCGTCCACGCAGTCAAACGGGTTTTGATGC